>ERZ777305.763-NODE-763-length-48805-cov-99.204944_pt1 | contig 48805 bp, 35 predicted proteins | sample MGYA00374965_ERZ777305 | MGnify/ENA primary metagenome ERZ777305 (study PRJEB29328, sample SAMD00013331) | mouse gut metagenome | study: EMG produced TPA metagenomics assembly of the Metagenome analysis of fecal microbiota from mouse which was promoted...
GGTGCCAGTCCTAATTTTGTTTTGCCTCAAAAAGTTTTATCGGACAGCAATATAATTTTTATCTTGAAGAGAAGCAATGCCTTCTAATACTAAATTCTGCAAATGCCCAGTTGCCACACCAGTTCCCAAAGGACTAAATTCTTCTGCTAATTTATCCCATATACCAGCCAATTGGTCTCTAGTATATGCAGAAGCTGTTGGATAATAATGGCTACTTTCATATCTTCCACCAAATCCAAAAGCTTGCGCTGACACATAGCCCATTCCTTCTACCAGTCCTCCAGCCCATGTCCCATTACTTAGTCGTGCTTCATACTCACTATAAGAAAAATAATTATTTGTAGAAGAACCGGAATCTATCCCTCCATTTGTGCCACCACCAGAAGGAGCAACTCCTGTAGCCCCACTCGTACCTCCTATATATACCCTCTGCTCTCTTTCACTAAGAACCGGCATCACCTTTGCCAATTCATCCAAACTTTTACGCGTCACTGTTCTCATATTTACTATAAATTTGAAATTACAATATCTCCATCAATTCACGTTGAAGCATAAAATCATACAAGGTGATTTTGCGCAATGTATAAAACCGATTCCACACAGTCTGCATGGTAGAAGTGTAAGTTTTCAATGCTTCATACAAATCTTTTCGGGCAGACGTCAGTTCATATATCGACACTTTGCCATAGCGAAACTTAGCAGACAACATTTCATACTGCTCTTGAGCCAACAAATAGGAACGCTGAGACAGAAAATATAATTTCACCCCATGATTGTATGCACTCACTTTATCAAACAAGTCATTTTCGTAATCAACGACCTCTTCCTCAAGTGCCAGTATCGCGTTTCGATAGTTGTTTTTAGCTATTTGCAGTTTATTGCGGTTTATGCCCCATTGGAAAACCGGAATCTGGAAACCAATCATAACCCCTTGGCTATAATCCGGTTTCCGATAAGCCTCCGACAAACGTTCCGCATATTGGTTCAACCCATAACTGACATTGACATTCGCATTGAAGCGATTGCTTAATTTTGCATGAAACAACGTTTGCTCCGCTTCCAACCGTCTTGCTTCTTGCGACAAAACAAACGGGTTGTTCTTTCGAGCATATTTTGCCACCACCTCCGGTTCAATGGTCAAAGGCAACGTAAAATCCGGTATCAATACCTCCACACTATCCGGCATCTGCCGCTTTCCCAGCAAAGCCCAAAGCTGGCGCAGTAATTGTTCAAATTCTTTCTGAGACTTCTCGTACATATAAAGATGGTTGTTGGCTTGCAATTCCATCTGTTTATATTCATACTCAGTAAAATGCCCGTTAGCCAACAATGCTTTTCCCGCAACCAGCAACGTATCGCTGATGACGATATTTCTCAAAGCGACCTTTCGGGTGATATCTGCCAAAAAAAGATTCAAAAAGACGTTCAATGCCTTTATTTGTATTTCAGCCATTTCCGAACAATATCGCTTTGATGCATTCGAAATCTTTATTTGTTCTATTTTCTTCAAATTCTTATACATATAATATCCTCCCAACAATTGCTGCGAATAGTTCAAAGAAAAAGGAGTGGTATTGAAACTGTTCCGGTGGGTGGAAAACTCCGTCAGTACATTTAAATGGGAACTGACCGAGAATGTGCCACCGGTCACACCTATCTTTTGTTGAACGGTAAGTCCTGCATTGCTCGTATTCGAAAAATCATTGACATAAGAATAACCACCATCAGTGGGATTTTGCATCAACCGGAGAGAATGATTGAAGGATATCGGATTAAGATTCAGTGCTATGGAAGGCAGAAAACCTTTCAAATAATTCTTATGAGCCAACTGCGTATTTTCGTAGTCCAACCTTACCTTTTCTGCCGAAGGTGAGTGCAGACTCCATTCATTCACTACTTTTTCCAAAGTGACCGATGTCTGAGCCCATATTCCTACATATATACAAGCGAAAACAACAACGGAAACCATTCTTTTCACAATCCTTTTTCTCATCCTCAGCCCTCCTGTGACGATACTAATGAATAATAATATCCTTTCTTCTCCATCAACTCATCATGTTTTCCTATCTCTACGATATAGCCTTGATTCATCACTACAATCTGGTCCGCATTCCGTACCGTACTCAATCTGTGTGCAATGACCACTACCGTCCGGTTATGAAATGCACTATTCAATGCTTCCACAATCTTCCGTTCATTTATCACATCCAAAGAATTTGTAGCCTCATCCAAAAACAGGAAGTCCGGATTGCGATATAATGCCCTCGCTATCAATAAGCGCTGCTTTTGTCCTCCGCTCAATCCTCGCCCTGTCTCACCAATCATTGTGTCATAACCTTTAGGCATGGAATTGATTTCATCTTCAATCTGCGCAATGCGGCAAACCTCATGCAGACGTTCATAATCAATATGTTCGTCATCAAGCACAATGTTATTCACAATCGTATCGCTAAACAATTTACCTTCCTGCATCACCACGCCACACATATTCCGCCAACACCGTAAATTGATAGTCGACACATTCATTCCTCCCATTTTTATTTCACCAAAACTTGGTTTGTATAGCCTCACCAATAGTTTCAGCAAAGTGGACTTACCACTTCCACTCCCGCCCACGATAGCGGTAACCTTGTTTTGGGGTATACGTAAATAGATATTTTTAAGTACCATAGGTGCATTGACCGAATACTGAAAATGCACATTTTCCAATGTCATATCCCGACACTCTGGGACAATGGAAGTACTACTGATAGCCAACAGTTCTTCTTCATCATCCAACTGACGAATCTCATTCATCCGTAGAAAACTAATCTTGGCATACTGCGCCGAGATAACGAAATTAATGAATTGAATCAACGGACCATTCAGCATACCGACAATAAACTGCGTTGAAATCATAATACCGAATGTGATGTCCCCTGTAATCACAGCACTGGCACAGTAAAACACGATAGCCATATTTTTTATATTCTCAATAAATTGTGCACCTAAGTTCTGTGAATTAGTCACATTCAGCACTCTTTTATTCACCTTATAAAGGCGTGCCTGAATATCTTCCCATTTCCATCGCCGATGTTTCTCGTAATTATAGATTTTAATGTCCTGAATGGCTGACACCGTTTCCACCCAATAGCTTTGATCTTTCGACACCAATTCAAAATATTCCCAATCCAACTTTTTACGGATACTCAAGAACAACAACACCCATAATACATACAATATGGAACCTGCCAGAAAAATATAAAAGATAATCGCATTATATACGAGCAATATAATGCCGAATACCACAAACGTAAGCATTGAGAATATCAACGAAAGAGAATTGTTCATGATAAAGCTGCGTATACGCTCGTGGTCGCGAGCTCTCTGAAGGATATCTCCTAACAATTTGTTCTCAAAGAAAGTGACTGGAAGCTTCATCAATTTTATCAGATAGTCAGATATAAGTGCTATGTTCACTCTGGAAGTGATATGTAAAAGAATCCAGTCGCGTACCACATTAAATACCGTTATACTCAGCAAAATACTGATATTTCCTATCAGAACCATATTGATGAAGTTGAGGTCGGACGTTTTAATACCGACATCAATCACCGCTTTTGAAATAAAAGGAAGCATCCCTTGAAGCAAGGTGACAAACAGCATAACAATAAAAATAGTCACGAAACTCCTTCGGTAAGGTATGAAATAACGCAGAATGCTGATAAAGCTATTCTTCTCCATCTCTTTTTGCTCCCGGCTCCTTTGAAAATCAACAGTCGGTTCAACCGCCAGCAACACTCCCTTGTTCTCTCCCTTCGGATACCACCCGCAACGAAATTCCTCATGTGTATATTTTATACGTCCTTTGGACGGGTCGGACACCCATACATGACGCTTATCAGCATGATAAATCACAATAAAGTGGTTCTCATTCCAAAAGAGAATAGCCGGGAAAGGCACATTGGCAACTACTTCTTCTATTGTACACTTAATTGCTAATGTTCGCAATCCTATGCTCTCCGCACCTGTACTCAAATCGAGTAAAGAAACGCCTTGATTGGTAATTCCGCAGCGGTCCCGCAGATATTGCAAGGAATAATATCTTCCAAAATATTTAGCTATTATTTTCAGACTCGCAGGTCCGCAATCCTGCGAATCCATCTGGTATTCAACCGGGAAACGTTTTAATATCATCAGTCACCAAAAGTTTTATTTTTCTGTTTTTGCTTTCAGATTGTCGAACAGACGTTCTATCAATCTTTTAGGTTTTGTTATTATCTCTACATTGCCGACACTCTCAAAATCAAGCATCAGTTCTTTCCCAAAATTCGTATGCGCTCCGTAGGGAAACGAAATTATCACCCGGTATGCATTCGCACTCTTGCCGTCAGCCGTCTGCATTTTATGCGACAGACGCGAAATCGACTGCACCTTTCCTTTCATCAGTCCATATTCATCATAAGGGTAATTCTCAATCTTCACATTGGCGGTCTGCCCTACTTTTATCTTACCTACCCCGTAAGAAGGTATCATAACCTCTCCCACCATTTTATTCTTTGAAGGGATTATTGAAAAGAGTTCCTGCCCGTTCTGTACAAAACCGTTTTCCCGCCAGAATCCTAAAAATTCCAATTCTCCGCAGACAGGAGCATACTGTACATACTTCTCTTTCCACACCCGAATCGCATTTGTCAATTCGTTCTTACGCACCAGCAGTTCGGCTAATAACCTATCTTTATTCTCTTGCTCCTCCAAATCCAACTGTTCCAGTTCTTGTCTGTTTTTATAGATTTGTGCCTGCCGGGAGAGCATCTCATTCCGAAACGCCTCATAATTATACTTATGTGACAAATACTCGGAAGACTGCCTCAAATATTCTTCTTCACTTATCGCTTTTTGGACAGCCAATGCGCTATCCTTTCTTGTTCTATCCCCGCTTATTTGCAACAATTGCTTTTTCAAAACATCTTCCTTCTCCATATTCCGGATGATTTCTTCGTCAATCCTTATCTGACGTTGCAAACCTGAACGCCGGATTTTATACATATCCGACTCCACAAAACGCAGATACTGCAAATGAGCAATCATAAATGCACTAAAAGTGGAAGCTATTTCGCCTAAGGTCAGCGAGGGAGGGACGGACAACTGACCAAGGAAACTGATATTGTAGACAGCCAACAATGAGTCTATCCTAAGCACATCCTCATAATTGACACCACTCTCAATGTAGCCGATTACATCCCCTTCCGATACCCGACTTTTATCTGTTATCAAAAGATGGACTTTCCCGGTGCTATTGGCAACCAAGCGCACGGGAGCGGAGCGGGCAGTAATAGTAATCTGCCCGTCCACCGTATCCGGATACTTGATGATAAATCCCAACAGGAAAACGACACCTATCAGAATGCCGGTTATAACTGCCACCCAAGTGGCTCCGGTAGTCGGCATACGGTCAATGATGGCTTGGACTTCTTCACTTCTCTCCATTGGGGAAGCCGCTTGCTGTTTTTCAGAAATATCATTTTTCACCATATCTTTTCACAACGAGTTTATTGTCAGAACGTTTGAAGAAGTATCTCCGGTTGTTTCAAATTCGGTTGTATCACCCGAACCCAAATTTCCTTGCTATTTACCGGACGTCCAGGCAACCGATAGCTAATCTCTAATAAATTCTCCGAGACGAATCTGAACTCAAGATTACTGTCCGCACCTGTCAGTTCCGGATCAGTTACCGATTTAAAGATTTTCTCCACATAAGTATTGTCCGATGTTTGTTCATAAGTTCCCATCGCCGTTATGACAGACCTTCCACTGATAACGGATAAATGTACATTGAAAAGATTCTTATCGGATGACAATATTTTCAAGTAAGGTCCGGTTTGAATATCGAACTTTCCGTCGCCAAGAGGCTTGACACAGGTACAAATCTGCCAGATTCCCTCCAAAGGGGTTTTTATATTCTTATTCACCGTCACACTATTACTTAAAGATGGCAACTGGCTTTTCCCCGTCAATCGGAAACTAATCGGAATAGTATATGACACCGGAACTTTCTTTCCTTTCTCTCTACCGGGTATCCATTTTCCCGGAATTCCTTTCACTACCCGAAGCGCTTCTTCATCCAATGACGGTTCAACTCCCCGCACGACTTTAAAGTCGGAAATTCTGCCGTTCTTCTTTACCACAAATTGCACAAACACGTTTCCGGATATTCCTTTTTCCTGAGCCACTATCGGATATCTCACAGCCTCTGTCAAGTATTTCATTATTCCTTCTTGACCACCTTGAGAGTAGACGGGCATTTGGTCTACATACATATAGACCCCATCTTCACGCACTTGAACCATTTTCTCCTGAGCAAACATTTGGATGCTGTTGCATATCCAAGCTAATAATAAAAAACAAGTTACTTTTTTCATAATATTTAATTTATTGATGATTTAAAGTCAAGGTAGAGAAGCGGAAGCCTTCCCTGAAGATACAACAAAAGCTGCTTTCATATCTTTCACAATCATCGGATATTTCCTTTGCATTTTGTCATGCAATTCAGAATACAGACGTATGTCTTCTTTTGTTGAATGTAAACTATGAAAGAAAAAACACCAAAAAGAGAAAACATCTTCTTGCCTTAATAAAGACAAACGTTGAAACATTACTTCCGACTTCTTTTGCATAGTTTTCCTGACAACCAATTGTAAATAATTAGGAGCATCGGCTTCCCATCTACCACCAATACTTATCCCAATCAATTTATCACAATAGACAGAATCAGGCAAAAGAGTGACCAATTTTCCTAACCCATTCACAATGTGGTCATATCCCAAATTGTACATAGTCAAATCTTTTTGGGGACAAAAATCATAAGTGCTCAAAAAAACTTTCCATGTATTAGGAAATGCCGCAAGAAATTCTTTTTGAAGTTCTACCGACTTTGGATTTTGTACTAACTCACGATAAGCAGAGTTCAATCGTAATGTATCGATGTTATTTTGTGCAGCCAATATAGCGGTACAAAATAACAAAAGCGAAAACAAACATTTTCTAATCATAGCAATCATCCATAAATATTAATAATTACCTTTGCCGATTCATCCAGCCTTTTACGTATTACTTTTCTCATAAATTATTTTTTTAAGTTTAACAATATGTTTTATTACTATATCAACTGACGATAAATCGAAACCATCCATTCTGTCAGTTGTTCCAAATACATCTGCCTTACATTATTTTTTTCGAGTATCAACAGGTTTTCCCAGTAGTCCCTGCTTCGCCTGCACCAAGCCTACCGTTTTGAAAAAATCCAATACATCTTTCTTTTCTGCCACCGTGAATGTTACAGGCATCAAAGATTCCATCTCTTGAAAAGACATTTCTTTGCCATCGTAGAGATATTTCGCCATAATATAATTGATGCACACATTGGCATCGGGCTTCTTTTTCAATTCTTCTCCAAAAAGCATGAAAGATTTCTGATAAGCTTTGTGCGCAACCTCCACTTTTCCGTTTTTCTCCAAGTAAACACCTTTCAATGTATAATAATAAGGATTTTCCAAAGCGTATTTCTCAGCAGACAGACAGGTTTGCAATGCTTCCTGAACTCTCCCTAACCTGTCAAGACATTGCGATTTATGCGTATAGGCCAAGACATAAGAACTATCGATAGCAATCGCCTCATCCAATAAAAGAATGGCTTTCTCTAACGAATCCGGACGAAACATCAATTTTACTGCCTGATTGTTTTTTTCAATGGCAGTCGGTACATACTCTTGCGCAAATGTTATGGAAGAGCTAAATAAGAATAAGAATAAAAATAAAATACAATAATTCTTCATAATAGTTTTTAGTTATCTATATGATGCGTAAATTGTTTCTTCTGTATGTGTAGCAGTATTACCAACTCCATTATTAGCATAATTATAGCCAAATCGAACTTTAACCTCTACATAACCGGAATATTGTGATAAATTAAAATTAGTTTCTCCAACAGGAACAAACCCCGATTCAAAAATCATTCCTCCTGACGGATGAGTCATTGGAATACAATTTACTTGCATTCCATTTACATATATAAGGACTTCTCCTGCTGTTTGAATATCAGTTCCGAAACGTGTTGCTATGGCAGTTGAAACATACATATTCCCACCTTCAATCGCATATCCACCTTTATAAGCAAAGGTAGCCGATACTCCTACACCTTCAGCAAACATATACCCTAATGCTGTTCCTGAAAATGAAGAAGTTGTTCTTTGATCACCTGTAATAACCACATCTGGAGACATATATCCAAATCCTACAATATATCCTCCATTCCAATTTCCACTAGCAACCATACGATCATATTCTTCCCAAGTATATGGTTGAGTATGACTCCCAGATGGAGGGTATTCCGTACCTCCAATAAAAGAACGTTGTTCCATTTCACTAAGAACCGGCATCACCTTTGCCAATTCATCCAAACTTTTACGTGTTACTTTTCTCATAAATTTTATTTTTTTAAAAGTTTAACAATATATTTTATCACTATATCAACTGACGATAAATCGAAACCGTCCGTTCTGTCAGTTGTTCCAATTTCATTTTTCGCGCCATAGTTATCAGAAAACAACTTTACCTTTCTTATTTATAAGCACAGCAATCCCTTGTCTATACGCCCGAACCGAATCACCAGCCAAGCGAACTATCGAATCGTACCGCAAGGGAACGATGACTTTTCCATTTTTATCAAGCATACCCGCACGATGCTGTTTTTCTACGCAAGCATACCCCCGATAATAATCCAGTTTATCATATTGAGGAGTAATGATAATCTTTGCTTTATCGTCTATCAAACCCCACACTCCGTCTTTTTTTATCATCCAACGACTGCGGTCTTCTTCATCAAAATTTATAATTTCATCATATTCTACAGGAAGTACCACTCTGCCCTTTGTATCTATCAAACCATATTTTCCACCTTCATTCCATCCCATACCTCCCCATCTTTTTATACCATTATTCACGCGAGCCAAACCTTTAAATCCAAGATCACTTTCATAAAACTCACCAAAACTCCAGCATTTATCATAAGGAGCTTCAATCACAGTGTCTCCCTTACGATTTATATAACGCCATTTTTTATCATACCCTCTTACCAAAGCAAGTCCACAACTGAATTCGTGTGCTTCCATAAATTCATCGCTTGGCTTCGACAAATCCGGATTGGGGATTCGCTGACGACCAAAACGGTCGGTAAACACGAAATTATGACTACTCGGTGAAGGTTTAGCTTTCACATAAAGCATATCATCCTCACAAATACAGTATTCTTTACTCGACTGGCAAGATATTACCATTAAAAGAGCAACTGATATCACCAAAAGCGTTCTCATATTCAAATATTTAATGTGACATTTTAAAAGTACGTTCAAAATCTTTTACTTGCTCCACAGGAACTCCTATAACCACATTCAGATTAGTACCATGAACATTAAATATATAGTTCATTTGTACCAAATTATTATTTCCATCATATTTAGGCTTAGTCCATGAATACCCCGAATCGACTGTTGGATGCGCAGCACTAGAGGTTGCTTCTACATATAAGTTAGTGAAAGTTATTCCATTTATAGTAATATTTTGATAAGAAGCACTTGCTGTACAATATGCACTACCTGTCGTTCCGGCATCAACAGGTATTATATCAGGTAAATTAATGGTTCCTGTACCACCCCTATCATATAATGTAGTTAATAACTGTACAACCCATGGTTTAGCCTTACCATCATTTGGTAAATTATTTCCAGAGTCTATTGTTATAAGTCCGGCATCTGTACACCCCGTAGCTCCCGATGTACCACCTACATATACCCTCTGTTCTCTTTCACTAAGAACCGGCATCACCTTTGCCAATTCATCCAAACTTTTACGTGTTACTTTTCTCATAAATTTTATTTTTTTAAAAGTTTAACAATATATTTTATCACTATATCAACTGACGATAAATCGAAACCGTCCGTTCTGTCATTTGCTCCAAAGTCAGTTTTTCCAAATACATCTGCCTTGCATTATAGCCCAACCGATGTCTCTTCTTTTTATCTTCAATCAATTCTATCAACTTATCCTCCAACATCTTCACATCCACTTTCAGACCATCTTCCGCCGAGAAAGTAACGCCTACCTTTAAAGCCGTCACTCCATCCGTAAACATTTCGTCAAGACCGTCTACTGCCGTGGTAATCACCGCAAGCCCAAACATAGACATCTCTAACGCCACATAACTTGCCTGCTCTTGCAAAGAAGCAATAACACCGATATCACTATTCTGATAAACCTCTTTCAACTTATCAAAAGGCAGTAAGCCCAAAAATCTTACATCCAAATCGCAGTATTGCGAAGCCAGGGAATCAACAAATCGGGGATGCCCACTGCCCGCTATCCGCAATTGGATATTATCATATCCCCTTTGCTTCACGCCACGCAACGCTTCCAAAATAAACGGCAACCCTTTACCGGGGGATAACGCACCCACATAAACCAAACGAATCAGTTTATCTTTTTTACGACTCACCGTTCTTTTTTCGTAGAAATCATCCATACCATTAGGGATAATATCCGTCGGTGGCAAAGCTCCCGCAACTCCCTTGCGAACAAAATCGGCACCACACTGGGTGACGCAAATGAGTCGGTCTGCCAACGTATAAGAACGATGCTCCCAGTCACTCAACACCAATTCAAGGTCTGTTTCAGAAGAAGGATGCACATACGCAAGTTTATACAAACGATTGAAATGTTCCGGATTGCGATTGTATAACCCTTTCCATGGAATGCAGTGCAAATGAGTGATTATCTTGCAATCCACTTTCGAACGTATGTAAAGCGCCAAATCTATCAGATTCAATGTATGTGTATGGAGTATGACATTACTTTTCTCCTCAAAAAGATGCTTTATAATATAGAATACGACTGAATTATATTTATTATTCCAATATGATTCATTAAGGACAGGCTCCATAGACAACGGCAGAGGAATCATATACTCCAGATGAGTGCCCACCCGCTCCAAACGATGAATCAACTTGCTTCGTGAATGGACCAACCGTATCCAACAGACTTCGATATCCGGACAAGCCGACAGTCCGCGAAGAAGAGTCTCCATATAGCGAGTGACACCCGTTGTGGTGCCGTCCTCGCTCATATCCATTAAAAATAAGTTTATCTTTTCCATTGCGGCAGGGGATTGAATAAGCGGGAAAATCTTGAAGTATCCAGACCACGCTTAAGAGATTCGACATAAACGGTATAGAGCAACCAACGTGACAAGCCACCGCCATAAGATATGTCGACACCTTTCGGACCCATGATTGCCAGCAGTTTGCGTTCCAATTCATCCTCGGAAGCTGAAAAGAGGAACGATTCTAGCCATTCTATTTCTTCGCGGTTGCGTTCTTCATTACAACGTAACAGATAAAGCCGGTCTATGCATACGGACAAAGGAGTATCGGGAATACTCGCAACAGGAAGCAGTTCTCCGGTGAATGCCTGCAATTGCTGTTCCTGCTTACCAAACAACTCGTTGATATCCGCATCGACAAAGCGATGTTCGACCAAATAGAGCAACGCAAAACGAATGCCGGAATAGCCTTTATGGAAACTCAAATCGTCTCCTTTGTAAAGCAAGGATTCTTCGAGCAGTTCAAAGGCACGCTCTTCCAGATAATTATCTTTCAACAGACCGGACACTTCGAAAAGAGCCAAAGAGACTCCCGACTTTCCGGAATACAGACCCGAAGAATGAAGCGAACAGACATTCAGCAACACATAATCGGTGATTTTAGAGAGAAGGTTAACATTCATCATATATAATGATATTATAAGTGCTTTATAGATAAATACACTCCCTAAAAGTCTAACCCCACATCAAGTATGTATATATTATATTCTATTAACAAAATATTAAAGAGTTTTATTAAGAACGCTCAATAGCAGTCGTCTCATCCAATAAAAGAATTCTTCATAATATTTTCTGTTATTTACATGATGCATAATCAGTTAGACAAAAGTTTATTCAAAATCCTATTTCTTTTTCTATACTTATCCAAACGATTGATATCAAATCTTCTGGAACTATTTCCTGATAAGCTGTTTCTGAAATAAATAATTCCATCTGCACAAGCATCTAAATTAGTATATTCATAGTTTTTGTTCCAACGAGGAGAATTTCCTATACTACGAATGCAATAAACAGAATCCCCTAACGGTTGCGTTGGCGTATACATATCATTCAAACCTGTTCTCATCCAAACAGATTCTAATGTATGGACTGGCGATTCTTCCAATTTATGCACACAGAGACTATCTGTATTATAACGTGTCAGAATTTCTCCGCAACCGACAGTCAATGCGACAACTGCATAATCATTCTGAAATTTTGCCACCAAACGACTTCCCATAGTATGCATATAAGGAAAACTACCTGTTACTGATTCTTTTTTCTGTGCATGTTTATAATGAGTGTAAACAATAACCTTCTCATCTTCTTTAAGCAATTTTCCTATAAAAGTCCGCGCATTATCATACAAATCAAAATCTCTGTTCAACATTGCGTAAAAATACTCTTCAGGTGTCCTACTGTCATTGTTCATGCGAATTATGCCATTCAACACATCCACAAACAATCCATATTCATCACTACCCATCCATTTTACCAGCCTTTCTTTATTCTGATTTACCACATCCTGCACATCTTCAAACTGTAACCGACTAAGCCCTTTCAGTATCGAATAAAAAAGAGGCTTATCTATTTCACTATAAAACTCATACATATAATCAAACAAGGCATTGGAAGTATAATTATAGGTTCCTTCTATCCCAAGAATACGAACTTTAGTAGTCGAGACAGTATTGTGTTTTCTCAACCAAACAAGAAAAGATTCTAATTCTTCAAGGTCAAACAGATATCCCGCTACATCTCGCATCAGTTCTTGAATAGACGATTCATGTGATTGCCCGCAAACATATAAATTCATCTTTAAGCCAACTCCCATTTCTGTTTCCATTAATACTAAGCGACAATTATCATACAGTATGCTGTTTTTTATTATTTCAAACGCATATTTGTTAATGGTCGCACTGCCATGTACGGTTTCACCCAAAGCTATTATCTTCTTGTTTTGAAGCCCTATTTTTTGCAAGATACTTTCATCCGATTCATCAAACACATTTTCATAAACCAAACCGGAAAGTCTGCCCATTTGCTCCACCGACAATGACTTGCTACGACAAACCTGTGCAATGTCCTGCCCTGCCACGCGAATCACCATTCTATCCAAATAAACTTTAGAAGGTAAAAAATCAAATTGATCCTTCCTCTTACTATGTCCCACAATACCTACCGTAAGATGCCGGACATCTTTTAACGGTAACGAACATCGGACGGTTTGCCATTCATCTTTATTGGACAAAATCACAGAACCGGTCCTTAAAAGTTCTTGATGCAAATTCATTCCTATCACCCACAAGTATATCTTATTCATTCCTATCGGTCGGATATGCAAATCGACCGTAACCGTATCATTTTCATATCCAACAGGCAACTGAAACGCTTGATGCAGATTCAGCATAATGGGATGATTCTCTCGTCCTAACGAATGAATAGAGTTGCGATTCACTTTCTCCGGAAATATCACAAGCGGATATTTACCTTGTATCTGTTGTGTAGAATCAATCTTCATCATCGGAAGTTGACTGACATGCCATTGAAAGTTCAAAGAGTCTATCGAATGAAAGTCTAAATTGAACAGGTCCTGCTGACAATAGAGATTAAGAGAACAGATGCAAAAAAGAGAATTCATTATCAGTTTTTTGTAAGTTTGTTTACTCATAATATTTTTTCAAATCCTTTTGAAACATCATTTGTATTCTAAATAATCAGTTTATACTTTCGCTTTAATAAGCTCCGGTCGCACTATATCCAGTAGTCAGATTTGAGTCATACAACACATCACCCGACATGGCAGAACGGATGACAACACGAGGAACTTCTCTACCATACATACCTACTGTCGAATTACTATCACACAAGACATAAATAGGGCCATTATAATTTTTATCTTGAAGAGAAGCAATGCCTTCTAATACTAAATTCTGCAAATGCCCAGTTGCCACACCAGTTCCCAAAGGACTAAATTCTTCTGCTAATTTATCCCATATACCAGCCAATTGGTCTCTAGTATATGCAGAAGCTGTTGGATAATAATGGCTACTTTCATATCTTCCACCAAATCCAAAAGCTTGCGCTGACACATAGCCCATTCCTTCTACCAGTCCTCCAGCCCATGTCCCATTACTTAGTCGTGCTTCATACTCACTATAAGAAAAATAATTATTTGTAGAAGAACCGGAATCTATCCCTCCATTTGTGCCACCACCAGAAGGAGCAACTCCTGTAGCCCCACTCGTACCTCCTATATATACCCTCTGCTCTCTTTCACTAAGAACCGGCATCACCTTTGCCAATTCATCCAAACTCTGACGTGTTACTTTTCTCATCATTCGTTTTTTTTAAGTTTAACAATATGTTTTATCATCGTATCAACTGACGATAAATCGAAACCGTCCGTTCTGTCATTTGCTCCAAAGTCAGTTTTTCCAAATACATCTGCCTTGCATTATAGCCCAACCGATGTCTCTTCTTTTTATCTTCAATCAATTCTATCAACTTATCCTCCAACATCTTCACATCCACTTTCAGACCATCTTCCGCCGAGAAAGTAACGCCTACCTTTAAAGCCGTCACTCCATCCGTAAACATTTCGTCAAGACCGTCTACTGCCGTGGTAATCACCGCAAGCCCAAACATAGACATCTCTAACGCCACATAACTTGCCTGCTCTTGCAAAGAAGCAATAACACCGATATCACTATTCTGATAAACCTCTTTCAACTTATCAAAAGGCAGTAAGCCCAAAAATCTTACATCCAAATCGCAGTATTGCGAAGCCAGGGAATCAACAAATCGGGGATGCCCACTGCCCGCTATCCGCAATTGGATATTATCATATCCCCTTTGCTTCACGCCACGCAACGCTTCCAAAATAAACGGCAACCCTTTACCGGGGGATAACGCACCCACATAAACCAAACGAATCAGTTTATCTTTTTTACGACTCACCGTTCTTTTTTCGTAGAAATCATCCATACCATTAGGGATAATATCCGTCGGTGGCAAAGCTCCCGCAACTCCCTTGCGAACAAAATCGGCACCACACTGGGTGACGCAAATGAGTCGGTCTGCCAACGTATAAGAACGATGCTCCCAGTCACTCAACACCAATTCAAGGTCTGTTTCAGAAGAAGGATGCACATACGCAAGTTTATACAAACGATTGAAATGTTCCGGATTGCGATTGTATAACCCTTTCCATGGAATGCAGTGCAAATGAGTGATTATCTTGCAATCCACTTTCGAACGTATGTAAAGCGCCAAATCTATCAGATTCAATGTATGTGTATGGAGTATGACATTACTTTTCTCCTCAAAAAGATGCTTTATAATATAGAATACGACTGAATTATATTTATTATTCCAATATGATTCATTAAGGACAGGCTCCATAGACAACGGCAGAGGAATCATATACTCCAGATGAGTGCCCACCCGCTCCAAACGATGAATCAACTTGCTTCGTGAATGGACCAACCGTATCCAACAGACTTCGATATCCGGACAAGCCGGCAGTCCGCGAAGAAAATCGTCTCCTTTATAAAGTAGGGATTCTTCGAGCAGTTCGAATACACGCTCTTCCAAATCGTCATCTTTCATCAGACCGGACACTTCGAAAAGAGCCAAAGAGACTCCTGCCTTGCCGGTATACAGACCCGAAGAATGAAGCGAACAGACATTCAGCAAACATAATCGGTGATTTTAGAGAGAAGGTTAACATTCATCATATATAATGATATTATAAGTGCTTTGTAAATAAATACACTCCCTGAAAGTCTACCCCCATATCAAGTATGCATATTTTATATTCTATTAACAAAGTGTCAAAGTGTTTTTTTGAGAACAAGCAATAGCAATCGTCTCATCCAATAAAAGCATGGCTTTCTCTAATGAATTTAGACAAAGTATCAACTTCATTATATGGAAGAGCTAAACAAGAACAAGAATAAGAATAAAAATAAGAATAGAACACAATAAATCTTCATCATATTTTCAGAGCCTGTTTAAATTTTCCTGAGATTATGTTAGATAGGCTTTACCGACCTGTTTTTATTCGTCACATAGTCTCCGTCATGCTCCTCACAACAACAGAAAATATACTCGAAAGCAACTCTCAAAACTGTGTCGGGCAAAACTCGGAGCAGGCTCTTAATAACCCACTTTTCATTCATTAATAGAAAAGTTCTCTTTCATTAATTGTAAACTTCTTATTATCAGTATGTAAACTTGTTTTTCGTTAACCGTAATCTATAAACGCAAGCTTTGTTTATAAAAACAAAGGCTTTGATTATAAAAACAAAGCTTGCAATTATATAATCAAAGCTTGCGTTTATAGTTTGCATCGAATGAAAAGAAAGTTTCCTTCCTGTCCGAAGGAACTTTATACTTAATGGGCGGGAAGTTTTCTATTAATAGCCAAGAGCGCAACTGTTAATACCCCTTCCGCCAACTACAGACGGACGCGACAAGAAGAGCCGGGGTAAGTTAAAATATCAGCTATAAGATTATGACTGAAGAAAATGTAAACAGGCTCTTAGTGCTTTACAGATAAATACACTCCCAAAAAGTCTTATCCCACACCGCACAAACCAATATTGCAAAAAATCAACATATCAAACTTTACCCAAAACACCACCACACCTCTAAATCCCATTTAACTAATAACTATGCAGCAATGAACCAAACGATATTAAAAAGAAAGGATTTAAGTTCCGAACAGTAATTGAAAACCAAACTTTATCATAGTCATTTTTTTATAAATCCATACTATACAAACAGTACAATACTACTTCTTTTATTGATTCCATGCTTACTCTTTGTATATTTGAATATCATAATCATGCATTCCCATGTACGTTATCGACTGTTGATATTATGTGAGTTAGCGTATTGAAGTGAACTATTTTATAAGTAACCTTTTCAGCAAATATCTGCAAAAAAGTTGCTTTTCTGAATAAAATTCCCTATATTTGGACTATAACCAAAGCGAGAACAATTATGGCTAACCCTAGATTACCGGGCATTTCCGAAAACGAGCAAGCCTTATTGTATGCCAAACTGAACGAATACAACCGTGGCAGAGCCTCTTTCAAAGAGGCAGGCGTTTACTTGGTGGTGACGCCCCGACCGGGGAAACCAAACTATTCACTTTGGCTCTATTCTCCCCTGCCCGAAAAACAATCAATTCTTTACATACATGACCTGTCACCGGATATTAACGAATCTCTCCGAATGGCAAGTACGCTGCTTTATTACTCAAGACGCTGCCTTATCCTTGTAGATTATAATGAAAAAAGAATGCAGAGCAATGGCGACGACCTTATCTTCTTCGGGAAATATCGCGGACACTTCCTGCATGAAATACTGAAGATAGACCCGGCTTATTTAAGTTGGATAGCCTATAAGTTTACTCCGAAGATTCCAAAGCAGGAACGCTTCGTCAAGATAGCGCAGGCTTACCATTCCATACATCTGGACATTATGCAGAGAAAGTCCAGAGAGAAACGTTCGTCCAGCCGGTATTTGGGAGAATTGGGAGAGAAGCTTACAGACTTGAAACTGAAAGTGATCCGTGTACGGCTGGAAGACGATCCGTACAAAACAAGAGTAAATGGTACTACTCCACAGTTTTTTGTCAAGCAGATGCTCACACTGACGGATGCCAGCGGAAACCTGGTCGTCATGAGTATTCCGTCCAAAAATCCCAGTGCAGTATCATGCACTTTATCCGGGATAGAGCATGAATACCGACTGGGAGAGATTATCTACGTCGCATCGGCGAAAGTATCACGCCGGTACGAAAGCTACGGTTCAAAATATACGCGCCTTAGCCATGTGAAGTTTGCAAGGCTCAACGTTTAGTCCAATCGTCCTTGACAAAGCTTGCCGGATAAGAGACTTTATCCACAATGCCGTCTTTCTGACGAATCCAGGAAGTGAATGTGCGTGCGCCTTCATCCAATACAATGATACGGGCACCGTTCGGCAAATGGTTGTACACAGTGTTTCCACCAGTGTAACGCCCGTAAGCCAAAAGGATATTTTTCCACATGACCGCATAGTCATTGTCATGGTCGTGACCGACAAATATCCCCATCACGTCTCCCGCTTCTTTCATGGCAGCAAACATTCCTGTATTTATTCTAGGCGCACAGGCTTCTTCCATACGCGTTCCGCGAAAAGCTGCGTTTTCATCGCGAATGGCTTCGTGATATTCGGGCAGAGGAATATGGAAAAAGGCAAGGGAAGGTAACGGTTGTCCGCCATTCTGAGCTTTATAAGCGGCGCTTTGCTGACGATACCAGTTAATCTGGTCGAACGTAAGCCAGTTATATCCCTTTACATCTTTCAAAGGTGAGTAAGAGTGAGAGTCCATGCAATAAAGCAAAGCTGCATCCTTCTTAGAATCAGAAGACGATTTTACGGTCAAGACATAATCCGGTGACAAAGCAGTTCCCCGGTCCGGCAGCAGATTACCCGGAACGGTACGGATGATGTCATACAATTGTGACCGTGTCAATCCTTGTTCGTCATCATGATTTCCAAAAGTTACGACGAAAGGAAGCTTATGCTTGGCTACTTGTTCCAAGACCTTCCGCATACCGGAATCGGCAGGTGCCGCATAGATAACATCTCCGGTAAAGACAACCAAATCCGGCCGTTCGGCATCAAGTACTTGGTTGATACGTTCCAATGCTACGTCAGAAGCCGGATTACCATACTTGAAGTGTACATCGGTAAATTGCACAATTTTGAATTTACCATCTTTACTGAATTTCAGTTCTCTTTTTTGAGCGATACAAAAAGTAGTTGCCAACAATAAGATTAGTGTCAAGCGAAATCTCAAAAGTCGAATCATAATTATTTATATGGGGGGTTAATTATTCTTCTCAATCAGTACTGTGGCATAGGCCGAAATACCCTCTTCGCGACCTGTAAACCCGAGTTTCTCGGTAGTAGTCGCTTTAATGGAAATATCATCCACATCAATTCCCATAACTGTCGCCATTGTCTCCTGCATCAAAGGGATATGCGCTTTGAGCTTCGGACGCTCGGCGCAGACGGTGGCGTCAATATTGCCAACCTTATATCCTTTAGAAGCAATCAATTCCACTGTCTTTTTCAGCAGAATCTTGCTGTCTATATTTTTATATTCTCCCGCTGTATCCGGGAAGTGATAGCCAATATCGCGCATATTTGCCGCCCCCAACAAGGCGTCACAAACGGCGTGCAATAATACATCAGCGTCCGAATGCCCCAACAATCCTTTCGAATGTTCCAAAAGGATACCGCCGAGCCACAGTTCACGCCCTTCGACCAACTGATGTACGTCGAAGCCAAAACCTACTCTTATCTTCATAATTTGTTTAATAAATGAGTACTAATAATTGTGATAATGGTTAATGACGGATGTCCGAAGGGAAATCAACGGATATAAAAATCCAGCAACTTCTCCCCTTCCAGACAGCCTTGCAAGTGTTGTCCTATACTGACAGGACCTACACCGACAGGAGTACCGGTAAACAGCAAATCACCGATTTTCAATGTTACAAACTGACTGACATACGCTATGATATCGTCTACCTTGAAAAGCATGTCCGCCGTACAGCCATTCTGTACTTCTTTACCGTCAATCAACAGGTTGAAGTTCAGATTCTGAATATCCTTATATCGGTCTACGGAGACAAATTCTCCGATAGCGGCAGATGAATCGAAACCTTTACACAACTCCCAAGGATTTCCCTGTTCGCGAAACTTCCGTTGAAGGTCACGGGCTGTAAAGTCAATACCTACTGTCACTGCGTCATAATACCGGTTCGCAAAACGGGGAGCGATATTCTTCCCCAACCGGTTGATCCGGACTACCAGTTCCGTTTCATAATGTATCTCGTTAGAAAAATCGGGAATGAAAAACGGTTTGCCATCTTTTAGAATAGCAGAGTCCGGTTTCATAAAAATGACCGGTTCCCTATTTACTTGTGTATGCCCCAGTTCTTTATTGTGCTGGGCGTAGTTCATGCCTACTGCAATAATCTTCATTATTTCTCGTTAAAATTCAATCTGTTAAACATTACAGCCAGGTGGGCATATAGGGAAGTATTCTGCACGACAATATTCTCAGGCACGCGAATACGGAAAGGAGTAAAGTTCCATACTGCCTTTATGCCACCATCTACCATCTTATTTGTAATTTCCTGAGCTATATTAATAGGCACTGTCAACACACCGATATTCACATCGTATTCTTTCATCTTCGCTTCAAAATCATCGGAATGGAAAATAGGGATTCCGTCCAAGTCCTTCCCCACCAATTCCGGGTTGACATCAAACGCTGCTACAATCTCCAATCCGAAATGCTGTAAACCGGAATCACGAAGCAAGGCTCCACCCAAGCTACCTACACCAAACAAAAAGGCTTTGTGCATATTAGTAAATCCAAGAAAGCTCTCCAACACCTCAATCAACGCGTCGATGTTGTAACCAACTCTCGTACGTCCTGAAATATCAACATATGACAAGTCCTTGGCGATTTGGGAAGCGTCAATATTTATTTCCTTAGAGATTTGTGTAGAAGAGACATATTGCTCTCCTTTTTCTTTCATTAGTTTTATATTAGACAGATACCAGGGAAGCCTGCGTAAGGTAGGCTCCGGCACTTTATCCGCCTCTTTTCGTATAGATGTGCTCATACTTCTTACAAAATTTGGTATTTTGCAAAAGTACATTATTTTTTGAGACTGACAACCGTATAGTGGAAAACCTTAATAGAGATTAAACAAAACAATGAAAAGTGGTACAAATTTGGCTCTTTTCCATAAGTTTGATACTTTTGAGAAGAAATGAGAAGAAATAAAAATGACGAATATGAAAAAGAATGATTGGAAAGACAGACTGAACATAGTGTATTCAACGAATCCTGACTTCGGTTATGAGACGGATGACAACGAAGAACAGACCACCCTTAATAAAGCCAAACAAAACCTGCGGGTTTCCATCGATAAAAAGAACCGTGGCGGAAAAGTGGTAACATTAATTACCGGATTCATCGGTACGGATAACGACCTGAAAGAACTCGGCAAGCTGCTGAAAAGCAAATGCGGAGTGGGCGGTTCGGCTAAAGACGGTGAAATCATCGTACAGGGAGATTTCAAGACTAAGATTATCGAACTGCTCGTCAAGGAAGGATATACAAAGACGAAAGGCATAGGCGGTTAAGCATAAAAAAACGGTCACTACGAGAATATTCGTGTGACCGTTTTCTATCTAATATATTTTCAGAAGAATATTATTCAGCTTTCAAAGTGAAACGCTTGAAGTCAACAATCTTCAGTTCAGGGTCAGCAGCAGCCAACACTTCTCTTACAGTCTTCTTACCGTCCATGATATCTTCCTGGTTCAGCAAACAAACTTCTTTCAAGAACTTGCCCAAACGACCTTTCGCGATGTTCTGAATCATTTGTTCAGGCAGGTGTGCAGCCTTCTCTGCAGAAACAGTAGCAATGATTTCTTTTGCTTTCGCTACATCTTCAGCAGTAATCCAGCCTTTAGCCATGTTGCTTTCCATGTGTTCTTCGCTGTCCACATGAGCCGGATTGATATTAGCTTTCTTCAAAGCAGCTTCTACAGCTTTCTGTACCTGTTCTGCTTTTGTCTTCTCAATAGCAACTTCGATTTCTTTCTGTTTTACTTCTTCAGAAACGCCATCTTCATCAATTGCAATCGGATTCATGGCAGCAATCTGCATAGCTACTTGCTTAGCCAACTGCTCGTTCACTTCCTTGTTGAAAGCAACAATCGTGCAAAGACCGTTTCTGTTCATGTGATTGTAAACAGCAGTGCATACACCTTCTACAGTCATGTAACCGTCAAGTTCCATCTTCTCACCTGTGATACCGCTACGGTCAGTCACTGCATCCTGTACAGTACCGTTACCCATCGGCAATGCTTTTACTTCATCCAAAGTAGCGCATTTGTTAGCCACGGCAAGGTCAAGAATATCCTGAGTCAGTTTCACGAAATCAGCATTCTGAGCCACAAAGTCAGTTTCACACTTCAAAGCAACGATAACAGCACGGTCACCGGTAGTTTTAGCCAAAACGCAACCTTCAGAAGCTTCACGTTCCGAACGCTTAGCAGCAACAGCTTGTCCTTTCTTACGGATAATTTCCATTGCCTTGTCGAAATCGCCTTCAGCTTCAGTCAACGCGTTTTTGCAATCCATCATACCAGCTCCGGTCATTTTGCGCAGCTTGGTAATATCAGCCATACTTACAGCCATAATAATTTCCTTTATTTAAATGAATAATAATTTTCGAAACAAAAAAATATGCCAATCTGCCAATCAAGATACAAGCGTATAATTATACTCTTGCACATTAGCAAATTGGCACATTTTATATATTAAGCCTCTTCGTCTTCCTTGATGAATGCAGCAGCTTTAGCTGCGTTAATAGCTTCTTCGTCAGACTTATCGAGTCTAGCTTTCACTGATTTTTTCTTGCCTTTGTTAGCAGGAGCTTCACCAGCAGCTTCCATATCGATCTTTTCAGCTTTTCTTTCTTCCAAACCTTCGATCATTGCAGCGCAGCAAGCATCCAAGATAACTTCTACAGATTTAGTAGCGTCATCGTTAGCAGGAATTACGAAATCTACGTTTGAAGGATCAGAGTTAGTATCAACGATACCGAATACAGGGATACCCAGACGGTTAGCTTCGCGAACTGCAATATTTTCTTTCATTACGTCGATAACGAACAATGCAGACGGCAGACGAGTCAGGTCAGCGATAGAGCCCAAAGTCTTATCCAATTTCGCACGTTGACGTGAAATCTGAAGAATTTCTCTCTTAGAAAGGTTAGAATAAGTACCATCGTTAGTCAATTTATCGATAGTAGCCATTTTCTTCACAGCCTTACGGATAGTCGGGAAGTTAGTCAACATACCACCCGGCCAGCGTTCGATTACATAAGGCATATTAACAGATTGAGCTTTCTCAGCTACAACTTGTTTAGCTTGTTTTTTAGTAGCAACAAAAAGAACTTTCTTGCCAGATTTGGCAATCTGTTTCAAAGCTTCAGCAGCTTCGTCTACTTTTGCAACTGTTTTGTGGAGGTCAATGATATGAATACCATTGCGTTCCATGAAAATATAAGGAGCCATTGCAGGGTTCCACTTTCTCTTAAGGTGTCCGAAGTGGCAACCAGCCTCCAATAATGTATCAAAATTTGTTCTTGACATCTTGTTTTTTCTTTAAATCGTTTACTTTCTTTTTTGTTTTTTCTAAACCAACCGCTGGGTAGTCTTACAAGCAGAGTCCCAGTAGTTTAGATACTAAACATATTCCTCTATCAGGCAGCACATTAACGCTTGCTGAACTGGAATCTTCTACGAGCTTTCGGCTGTCCCGGTTTCTTACGTTCAACAGAACGAGGGTCACGAGTCATGAAGCCTTCTGCACGAAGAGCGGCTTTATCTTCAGCGTTCATCTTAACCAGTGCACGAGCGATTGCCAAACGCAATGCCTGAGACTGACCAGTGAAACCACCACCACACAAGTTCACCTTGATGTCATACTTCTCAGCAGCACCCAGCTTGTTCAATGGTTGTTTTACAACATACTGAAGAATAGTTGATGGAAAGTACTCTGCAAGGTCTCTCTTGTTAATAGTAATCTTTCCTGTACCTTCGCTTACGAATATGCGTGCAATAGCACGTTTACGTCTGCCTAATGCATTTACTACTTCCATTATATCTTATTTATATGAATTAATATCAATCATTTTCGGGTTCTGTGCAGCATGTTTGTGTTCGCTACCAGCGTAAACATACAAGTTGTTCAGCAATTTAGCTCCCAGGATATTCTTAGGAAGCATACCCTTCACTACTTTTTTCAGTAATCTCTCTTCTCCGTTCGGTTTTGCAATCAAACGGGCAGGAGTCATTTCTCTCTGACCACCAGGATAACCTGTATATGACAAATAAACTCTGTCATTCCATTTGTTACCAGTCAGTTTTACTTTGTCTGCATTGATGATGATAACGTTATCACCGCAGTCTACGTGAGGAGTAAAGTTTGGTTTGTACTTTCCTCTCAGCAATTTTGCAACTTTTGCTCCCAGACGGCCTAATGTTTGGTCTGTAGCGTCAACGATAACCCATTCTTTGGTTACAGTCGCTTTGTTTGCAGAAATGGTCTTGTAACTTAAAGTATCCACTCTAATTTTGTTTTTTAAATGTTACTACTAAAAATTCTTCACCACTCATTAGTCTTCCCCGGACAAAGGAATACTAACTTGCTATGAATTAATCTCTTATCATTTTGTGATAATAATCGGCTTGCAAAAGTACGGCTTTTCTTTGAATTGGCAAACTATTTCCATCTTTTTTTGGTTTTATTCCGTTGAGAGACAAGACGAATTCTACATATAAAGAGGTGGTTTCTTAAATTCACCCGCCGGAAAGGCCCTTCAAAAAGCCCCCATTTATTTCATACCATATCGGCCTTTCCGCATACCAAAAATCATGAAAAAACACAAATATTCCACGTTTGGGACGAATTATAAAAAGTTATGGACAATTTTAAAGCCATCCTATCTGTTTTCTAAGGAACAAAAGATAATTAGCAACTTGATTTCGACAGGATAGCAGTAATTTAGCGGCAGATTTAAGGCATTAAGATTCGAAGCTAATTTATAACCATAAAAAAATAAAATCATGAAAAAGATTCTATCGCTTATTGCAGGAGTCAGTCTGTCGATGGCAGTACACGCACAAGAAAACCTGGTGAGTAAAGAGCACGGTTTCGTTCACGGCACGTCCAAAGAGTATGTTTGGCCTACCGAACCGGAAGTATTAGAGAAATTAGATCAGTGGCAAGACCAGAAGTTCGGTATCATGTTCCACTGGGGAGTTTACTCCGTGCCCGGCATTTCCGAATCATGGGCGCTCTGCTCGGAAGACAAGTTTACGGCACGCCGGAAGAGAATCCTTCCCGGTGCAACCTACGGAGATTTCAAGAAGTGGTATTGGGGACTTGCGGACTCTTTCAACCCGACGAAGTTTGAACCGTCCGAATGGGCGGCAATTATGAAAGACGCCGGTTTCAAATATCTCATCTTCACCACCAAACATCACGACGGCTTCTGTATGTTCGATTCTAAATATACAGATTACAGCATTGCAAAAGGTCCTTATAAAAACGGAAAGTACAGTAATGTGGCTTATCATGTATTCGACGCTTTCCGCCAACAGGGATTTATGATTGGTGCCTACTTCTCCAAGCCCGACTGGCATTGTGAGGATTACTGGGACCCGTATCTGTCCACCCCCACCCGCAATCCTAATTACAACACGAAAAAGCAACCTGAAAAATGGGCTAAATTTCAGCAATTCACTGCCAATCAGATTGACGAGCTGATGTCCGACTACGGGAAGATAGACATTCTCTGGCTGGATGGCGGCTGGGTGAAGAAGCCTCAGCAGGACATCAAACTCGATAAAATCGTAGCTAATGCCCGCAAAAAGCAACCCGGACTCATCGTAGCAGACAGAACCATCCCCGGTCAGAACGAGAATTACCAGACGCCGGAGCTTCGTGTGCCTAAGACGCAGTTGGATCATCCGTGGGAAAGCAACATCACCATCAGCAATTCATGGGGATGGAATCCGAAACCTAAATTCAAATCGGCCGAATGGATCATTAATACGCTTGCCGAAATCACGGCAAAAGGTGGAAACTTCGTTCTCAATGTCGGCCCAACTGGAGAAGGCGTTATCGAAGAAGAAGTCATCAAACGGCTGAAACAAGTAGGTAGATGGCTGAAAACTAACGGTACTGCCATCTATGCCACAAGAACTACTCCAATTTACAACAGTGGCAACGTTTGGTTTACCGCAAATAAGGATAAGAAAACGCTGTATGCCATCTATGCACTGCCCGAAGGAGAGGAATTACCTGCTACCATTGAATGGGAAGGAAACAAACCGAAAGGAAAAGTAACTCTGCTGCAAACCGGAAAACAGGTGAAATACACAAGCAAAGACGGCAAAGTGACAGTCACGCTGCCGAAAGGATTGAAGAAAGAAGCATTGGCTTTCAGCTTTAAAATGAAATAAACAACAATAGGTATACATATATATTAAGGAAGGGAAAAAAGCTAAATCACAGAACTATTCCCCTCCCATTTCTCCTCAAAAACAACATTTTAGATAAAACCTAAAGAATTTAGGATGATTTTAAAAGCTCTTTATCTGTTTTCTAATGAAGTAAAAACGATAATTAAATACCAATAAAGAGAAAGCCTGTATTTTTGCTACAGATTCTTAACCCAGTAAAAACAACGAATTGAATTGATATGAAAAACATTCAAAAACTTCTCCTTCTTGCGGTTTGCCTTTGTACCGCATTAACGGTTAAAGCACAGAGCCTGACCGTCACCGGAAAGGTCACAGACCCGGAAGGGCTGGAGGTGATTGGAGCCAACATCACCATTAAAGGTGCTTCGGGCGTTGGTGCAATCAGTGATTTAAGCGGAAATTATAAACTTAAGGTGAATAATGCCGCTAAAGATGTTCTTGTATTCTCTTATATAGGAATGAAAACGCAGGAGATTCCCGTCAAAGGAAAAACAGTTATCAACGTCATTTTGCAAAACGATACCAAAACGCTGGACGAAGTGGTCGTGGTTGGTTACGGCACGAGCAAGCGCAGCGACCTGACCGGTTCCGTAGTCTCTGTGAAAAGCGAAGACCTGATGAAAGTACCCACTTCCGATGTCACACAGGCACTTGCCGGACGCGTGGCAGGCGTGCAAATTACTCAAAGCGAAGGTGCTCCGGGTTCCAGCATTTCCATCCGGGTGCGCGGAGGTATCTCCATCACACAGAGCAACGAACCTCTTTACATCATCGACGGCTTCCCCAACGAAGACGGAATGTCTACCATCGATCCTGCAGAGATTGAAACGATTGACATCCTGAAAGACGCCTCGGCAACTGCCATTTACGGTGCACGCGGAGCGAACGGTGTGGTGGTAATCACCACCAAAAAAGGGAACAAAGATGGCACAAAAATGTCGGTCAGCTTTGACAGTTATGTGGGTGTAAAAACATTAGCACGCAAACTACCGGTACTTTCTACCAAAGAGTTTGTCCTGCTGGATTATGAGCGCAGACTACAATTCAACGGAACGGAGGGTGTCAAGAGTTTCCAGTCCATCTACGGTTCTTTTCTCGATATCAACGAAAACTACGGAAGTTATCCGGGCATCGATTGGCAGGATGAGACTCTGGGACGAACAGCGACCTCACAAAACTATCGCGTGCGCATCTCCGGTGGAAACAAGGAGTTGCAATACTCGCTGAATTATAGTTATTTCAAAGACCTCGGAGCCATGATAGGAAGTGGAAACGACAAACATAACATTTCATTCAGCATCTCCCACAGACCCACAAAACGTATTTCCGTCAATGCACGTGTCAACTATGACCAGTCTTATATATATGGTATGGGCACTTCCGACCAGAACACCCGTTTCAATAAGATGGAGCATATCCTGCAATACCGCCCCACGAAAGGTATCTATGGAAACGACCAGGATTTACTGAACGGGGAAGAAGACAACGTCAACGACGAAGATGGCAACCCGATGCAGAATCCGCTCACCTCGGCCAAAGAAGAAATAAACAAGCGGCAATTGCGTACTTTCCAAGCTAACGGCGGACTGACATTCAATATTGCCAAAGGGGTCACTTTCCGCAACAATACCGGCATGCGCTACCAGACCACGAGAAATGATGTCTTTTACGGTGAGAAATCAAGCATCGGAAAGCGCTCCAGCGCCAACGGCTATATTCAATATTTGGAGAACAGCAGTTTCCAGACCTCTAATGTCCTCAACTATGAATACAAAAAGAGCAAACATAAACTCATTGCCATGGTAGGACAGGAATGGGTGTCACGCTGGACACGCAACCTGCGCGCCAGTGCCACCAACTTCCCCAACAATGACATTAACCTGGACGATATGAACCTCGGCATCCCCGGAGCCATCACGTCCAATGCCAACTACGATGACAGGTTATTATCCTTCTTCACCCGATTCAACTATAATTTTGGAGAAAAATACCTGGTGACCGCCACTTTGCGTGCCGATGGTTCTTCCAAATTCAGCGAAGACAAAAAATGGGGGCTGTTCCCCTCTGTTTCTGCTGCCTGGCGTATGGGTGAAGAAAAGTTCATCAAAAATCTGAATTTGTTTTCAGATTTGAAGCTGCGTGTCGGATACGGTATGGCGGGAAACAACCGCATCGGTTCCTACGCTTCACTCAACCTGTTGAGTTCTGTGAAGTACCCGAACGGCGAAAGCAACGCTCCGGGCTACGTTCCAACCACCATTCCGAATGATATGCTTCAATGGGAATCGAACAACACATTCAATGTCGGAATCGATTTAGGTTTTCTGGAACAACGTCTGACCATTTCTCCGGAGTTCTATGTAAACGAAAGTACGCACCTGCTCCTGAACTCGCGCATCCCCAGTTCTTCGGGCTACAGCAATATGATTCGCAACATCGGAAAAACCCGGAACATCGGAATCGACCTGACCATCAGTTCCGTAAATATACAGAAACGTTATTTCACATGGAACACAAGTTTCAATTTGTCGCACAACAAGAATACAATCAAAGCATTGTCCGGTGAAGATTTCTTCCTCGAAGAAGCTAAATTCGGTTATAATCAAAAGACTCACAAGATAGAAGTAGGCAAACCTATCGGTCAGTTCTACGGATACCGTACCTTAGGTCTCTATCAGACAGAGGACTTCAACTACGACCCGAATACAAAGAAATACACTTTGAAAGAAGGAATTCCCTACAGGGGTTCCCGCAGCGAAACACAACCGGGAATGTGGAAATTTGCCGATACAGACGGGAACAAGGTTATTGATGAAAACGACCAGACAGTCATCGGCAACGCCAATCCGAAGTTTTATGGCGGTCTGAACAACTCTTTTACTTATAAGAATTTCGATTTGAGTATATTCTTCACCTTCTCATACGGAGAAGAAGTGCTGAACGCCACCAAACTGACTAATACGCAAGCCGGAAAACCCGGATACAATGTGTTGAATTCAGTCGACAGCAGCAAACGCTGGATGAGTATCAATCAAAACGGTGATATCGTGACAGACCCGAAAGAGCTTGCCGCAATGAATACAGGCAAAAGCGTAGCAGTGGTCAATGATATGGAACAAGGAGATACCTTTATCCACTCATGGGCTATAGAGGACGCTTCATACCTGCGACTAAGCAACGTGACTATCGGCTATAACTTCCCCAAGAAATGGATACGCAAAGCCAGCATTCAGAAACTTCGCCTGTATGCCACGGGAAGCAACCTGTTTGTCTGGACTCCCTACACCGGATTCGACCCGGAGGTATCGACCAAAGGCAATAATCTGACTCCCGGCGTAGATTACGGAGCCTATCCGAGAAGCCATTCATACGTATTCGGCTTGAATGTGACCTTTTAATTCACCTTAAATATAACGGAAAATGAAAACCTATAAAACATACCTTTACGTTCTGGGCATATTGGCAGGAAGTTTACTCAACGCTTCGTGTTCCGACCTGCTGACAGAGGATCCTAACTCCTATTACCAGAAGAAGGATATATTTGAAACGAAAGCGAAAGCGGCTATGGCCGTTGTCGGAGTGTACGAAGAGCTTCCTACTCTTTATGGCTATTTGGACATGGCGTTTCCGTGTTCGGATGATACCTATTATGTATCAGGACAGACCGCAGACAAAGGCCGCCGGGATATTGCCCACTACAAAGTGACCAGTTCCAACACATGGGTGAACAGTGTATGGCAAGGCAACTACACCGGAATTGAACGTGCCAACTATACCGTTGAAGGTATTGAAGGCATGCCGGGTTATGCAGAAGACAAAGATTTACAGGCGTTAGTCGCAGAAGTCAAGTTTCTGCGAGCGTTATACGCATTCAATCTGGTGCGCTACTGGGGAGATGTTCCGTTCAAGACCACCTCTACCAATGTAGACAAGAATGTCTTTCAGCCACGTTGTAGCCGGGAAATCATCTACGACCAGATTGTCGAAGACCTCAACTTCGCAAAAACGCATCTACCATGGGCCAATACCTCCACCACACCGGAAAAGGTGACACAAGGAGCCGCCCGCGGACTGCTGATGCGTGTCTTGCTTCAACGCGCCGGCTACAGCCTGCAGATGGATGGAAGCATCACCCGCCCCGATGATGACAAGCGCAAAAGCTACTTCGAAGATGTCATTAAGGAATGGGAAGCATTCAATGCAAACGGCTATCATGATTTCTATCCCGGAGGCTACACGGAGCTGTTCAAAGGATTCTCGGCAGGAACACTCAATTCCATAGAGAGCATCTTCGAGATTGCATTTTACAGTCCGGACGGAAAGACAGGAGCCAAAGGATACTGGGGCACGTACATCGGCCCTTCGGTTGCCCATCCCGGCATTTCCGTGACGGAGGTAAACCAGTTCATGGGACGTGCCAATGCCATGTTCCGAGTGGTTCCCGAATGGAAAGGATTCTTTGATGTGCAGGAAGAAGACGCGGACGGCAATGTGATAACGGGCGACGAACGCCGCGACGTGATGGTTTGCACCTACAAATATACTTGGGATAAGGAGCTATACAACCACAAAAAGGTAATCAACAAGAACGGAAAAGACTGGTATCCGGGCAAATGGCGCCGTGAATGGATGCCTATAGGCTACAAAGACCCGAACGTTACAGATGTCAACCTCTGCTATCTACGCTATGCCGATGTCGTACTGATGGCAGCCGAAGCCTACAATGAAACGGGAGACACCCCCGAAGCATGGAAGCTGCTCAACAGCGTACGCAAACGTTCCGGAGCCAGAGAAATCACTACCGAAACCTATACCGAACTGATGAAAGAGAAAGTATATAAGTTGAGATTCATTTCCGACGGAGATGACGCCGGCAAGTTCCGCACGGCACTTTATTGGGAGCGTGGTTTCGAACTGGCTTTCGAAGGACAGCGCAAGTACGACCTGATTCGCTGGGGAGTGATAAAAGAGGCATTAGCCTTGTTCGGCAGCCGTTCGGAAGTGAATACGAGTACAACTACCGCTTACCCTGCAGGAGACAACTTCCAAAAAGGCAAACATGAGTTATTCCCGATTCCGCTGGATGAATTACAGTTGAACCCTATGTTTGAAAGCAAAAACAATCCTAATTATTAATAGTACCATGAAAAAGTTAGTTAGCACTATATTATTATTCAGTTGCCTGACAGCCAACAGCATACAAGCACAACAGAAATCTGCCAGAATCAGGCTTACGGACGTGACGCTCATGCACGAGATGCGCACCACTCCTTCCCCGCTGGACAAGGCGACAGTGTCCGACCGTGCCGTATCCTTCCAATGGCCGCTCCAGGCAGATGTTGACACTTCGGAAGAGATACTCGACGGAGTACATTCGGGAAAGAAGAAAGTAGATAAATCAAGACTGAAATACCAATTACGCTATTCGCAGGATGCAGCCATGAAAAACAACGTGGTGCAAGCAGAAACCCGCTGGCCTTTCTTCAATCCGGAGAAAGATCTCGCTTCCGGCGTATGGCATTGGCAATACGGATATGTAGAAGAAGGGAAAACCAAATGGTCTCCCGTCCTGCAATTCACCGTAGAGGCCAATCCGGATAAATTTTGTCCGCCCTCATTCAAAACAATGCAGACGAGCCTGCCCAAAAGCCATCCGCGCATCCTGGTGCAAAAGAACAAATGGGCGGACTTCATGAAAAAGAGTCAGTCCAAACCTGAATATCAGTGGTATATTGAACGTGCCGACCAAGTACTGAAAGCCCCGATGCAGTCCGTGAATGACATCAAATCTCATCTTGCCGACGGACTCGACAACGAGATGCAACGCAAAGCCATGCTGACACGCGAAAGCCGCCGCATCATTGACAAGGAAGAAGCAAATGTAGAACTACTGATACGTGCTTATCTGCTGACACAGGATACAAAGTACAGCAAAGAGGCTGTCAAACGTATTCTGGAAATGATTAGCTGGGACAAGAACAAGAACGTCATGGGTGACTTCAACGCATCAACCATGCTTTCGCTAAGCTCGCTCGCCTATGATTCATTCTACAACCTGCTGGACGAGACACAGAAGCAGACGTTGCTGAAAGAAATCAAAAAACGCGGAAGTGAATTTTACAATAACTTCAACAACCGCCTCGAAAACCATATCGCCGACAACCATGTCTGGCAAATGACGCTTCGTATCTTCACCTTCGCCGCATTCAGTGTATACGGTGACCTGCCCGAAGCCGACCTTTGGACAGACTACTGCTACAACGTATGGCTGACGCGTTTCCCCGGGCTGAACAAAGACGGTGCCTGGCATAACGGCGACGGTTACTTCGCAGTGAACTTCCGTACACTTATCGAAGTGCCTTACTTCTATACCGCCATCACCGGATTCAATTTTTTCAGTGACCCGTGGTATCAGGGTTCTGCCATGTACACTATCTACCAGCAACCGCCTTTCTCCAAGTCGGCCGGCAACGGTAGCGGACATCAGGGCAATATGAAGCCCAACTCTATCCGTGTGGGATATGCCGACGCACTGGCACGCATGACCGGCAATACGTATGCCGCCGACTATGTACGCCGCATCTCCACCACTCCCGACTACCACAAACGCCTGCTGACCGTAAAATCCGGCAGTCTGGCATGGTTCCGCCTGCAATGCGACAAGCCTCTGCCCGAAGGTGAAGGACTGTCAAATCTTCCTATGGGATATGTTTTCCCGGAAACCGGTCTTGCCTCATTCATGACCAACTGGGAACGTGTGGGTGGAAACGCCATGTACAGTTTCCGGAGCAGTCCTTACGGCAGCACTTCGCACGCTATCGCCAACCAAAACGCATTCAATACTTTCTTCGGCGGAAGTTCGCTCTTTTATAGCAGCGGCCATCACATTGCGTTCGTAGACGAGCATAGTATGCTGTGCCACCGCTCCGCACGCGCCCACAACACCATCTTAGTCAATGGCATGGGACAGCGCATCGGCACGGAAGGTTATGGGTGGATTCCCCGCTACTATGTAGGCGAAAAAATCGGTTATATATTGGGGGACGCTTCCAACGCCTACGGAGAAGAAATCTCTCCTCTCTGGCTGGAACGCGGAAAAGAAGGAGGAATAGAATATACTCCCGCCAACGGTTGGGATAAGAACCACCTGAAAACCTTCAGACGCCACACGGTCGCATTAGACAAATCGGGTCTGGTATTTATCTATGACGAGCTGGAAGCCGACGAACCTGTCACGTGGGACTATCTGTTGCATACGGTCATCAATCCGATGAACGTCACGAAAAAAGACAAGTATGTGCACATACAGGCCACCAATAAGAACGGAGCTTCGGATGCTTATCTTTTCTCAAGCGGCACATTAAAGACCGATACGACCAGCCAGTTTTTTATTCCTGCCGTCAACTGGTTGCGTGCGGATACAAACGGAAAATTTGCTTCATACCCCAACCACTGGCACTTCAAAGCCACTTCGGAGAAACAGCAGATGTACCGTTTTGCCACCATCATCAATACCCATCCTCTCTCCCGTCCTGCCCCCGAACCGGAGATACTCCCCGACGGACGCATCAAAGTGGGTAGCTGGATTATCAAGGTGAACGTTTCTTCGGAAGGCACACCTTCATTCTTCATCCGTTCTACCCGAAAGGGAGAAGACGTGAACATCACCTACAAAGGCGGAGCAACGATTGTGCGGGAAGACGACTATGAAACTACTTTGGTAGACAAGTTCCCTGAACTGGAAATCTAAACGATTAAAAGAAAGATATGAAAACAAAAAGATATTTAGTACAAGGATTCCTGTTGCTGCTCTGCTCGATGACAGCATTGGCGCAACAGGTGGAAAAACGACCGCGCATACAGACTTCTGCCAGCGAACAGGAAATTGTATTCAAGCCTGTTACAGAAGCCGGAAAGGCGAATGCAGCCAAAGACTCACAGAAGAAAGTAGTGGAAAAGTCTAAAAAAGAACCTCGGCAGAAGAAAGCTATCGAACGCTATATAGCACTAAAAACCAATATTGCCTATGACGCAATCGCCGTTCCGAACCTTGCTTTCGAGATACAATGCAGCAAGCATATTTCTGTAGAGTTGCCTGTCATGTTCAGCGGCTGGGACATCAGTAGCGAGCACGCAGTCCGCACTTTCGCCATCCAGCCCGAAGGACGCTGGTGGTTGAAAAAGGCTGGGACAGGCCATTTCTTCGGCGTACACGCACACATGGCCCTGTTCAATGTGAAATGGGACGAAAACCGTTATCAGAGTATCAACCGTCCATTATTGGGTGCAGGTGTCAGCTATGGTTACAAACTTCCTTTCTCCAGACATTGGGGAGCGGAGTTTACTTTAGGAGCCGGCTACGCAAATATGCAATATGACACTTATTATAATATAGACAACGGTGCCAAGATTGAAACAAAGAACCGGAACTATTGGGGAATCACCCGCGTCGGTTTGTCATTGTCTTACCAATTTTAAATCAGCAAGATTATGAAAAAGAACATTTATACATCCATCATCCGGACATTGGGCTGCCTGCTGCTATTGCCGGCTTTCGTAAGCAGCTGCCTCTTTGAAGAACCGGAACTTACAGCCGACGGTGAGCTGGGAGTAGACCCAACTGCCGTGAACATCATGACCAACATCACCCTAGAGACTTCGTTCGATCCGATATTGATTAACCGTAGCGCCGACCACAGTACCCGTGCGGCAACAACCACCTACCAACATCGCTTTGTGGTAGCCGCTTATGAGGGTACACAAAAAGTAGCTTCGCAGATAATCTATCAGGATATACAAGCCGGAGAAACAACCGTAAGTATACCTCTTAGCATGAAGCTGCACGCCCGTAAATATCAACTTGTCGTATGGGCGGACTATGTAGAAAAGTCCGATGAAGACACCTATGGAACTTTCTACGATGCAGAAGACATGGCATTCATCCTGCGTGCCACTCCTTACAAGGGAAACTCCAAGTATTACGATGCTTTCTACGGAAGCACCGCACTGGATTTGACTGCCTATCGCGACCAATGGAATGTAATAGTCCCTGTAGACATCCGGATGAGCCGCCCGATGGCGAGTTACAACCTGATAGCGACAGATGTAGCCAAATTCTTGAAGAAGGTGGCCGACAAGGAAGTCACCGGAAAGAGATTCACTATAACCGTGAAATACAACTACTATCTGCCCACCGGATTCGATGCACTCACAGGCAGGTTGAAACGTTCCCTGCAATACATGGAATACAATAAAACGGTGGAACTGGCTACTCTCCAAAAAGAGGAGAACAAGGAAGAGTTTAATATCGGCTTCGACTATCTGCTCGTCAACAACGATGCTCCATCGTCTATTCCGGTGACTATTGAAATCACGAATGAGAGCAAAGTAGTGGTTGCCCGCTATCAAAACCTGAAACTGCCCTACGAACGGAATAAGGAAACCAACCTGCGGGGCTATTTCCTGACATCCAGTCCGGGTATTAACTTTGATCCTGATTTCAATGATGAGGACATCATCATCGACATCAATCCCATTATCAAGTAGAATGAAATATCAAAATAATCAATATACACTTTAATCATTACAATCATGAAAAAGAACTTTATTTATTTAGCAATTACACTACTGACGGGGTTGTTCGCCTCATGTAGTCAGGAAGAAACCGGAAACGATTCCGCCAATCAGAGCAAATTATTCAGCATTTCAGCAGAGCTTCCTGCCGAGTACAGCAACAAGACCCGCGCCATTCCGGCTGTAGACAACCATTACCTCCGCTGCATCCTCGAAATCACAGATACTGACGGAAACAGAGTACACCGTGAAGAGAAACTGGGAACAAATGCGAACACGGACGGCAAACTGTCTTTCACTTTTGCTATCGAAGCAGAAGGCACTTACAATTACCGGATGTGGGCGGATTTCATCGACGCCAACGGTCAGCAAAAAGACCCTGTTACCGGTCGCTATGCGGATAAATTCTTCAATACGGAAGACCTTACAAAGATTAGTGTGATAGACCCTATATCGCTTTATAATACGGATGCATGTGATGCTTTCTCCAGTCACGGTTCTTTTGAAAAAGAACAAGCTACTCAAGGAAGTCCGCTGAATATCACTTTGACCCGTCCGTTTGCCAAACTGATTGTTTCGGATAAAAGCAAAGATAACTTCGATAAATGTACTTCTGTCAGTATCAGCCAAGAGATACCTACCTGCTTTGATGTGTCAACGGGTACTGTTTCTGCTGAAATGACAAAAGTTACTTTGCCCGCTACCGCCCCTTTGGGAACAGGAGAACAATCGGGAGAATCTCATGATTTACAACTTTTCTCTTGTTACATTTTTGCAGACGATGATGCTTTAGGAGAAATTGCGATGACTTTCGTAACGACTGACGGCGGACGCGAAATCGCTATTCCTGCCAATGTACCGATAAAAAAGAATACACGCACACTGATAAGAGGTTATCTTGTTGCCGAATCACAAAACAACGGACAGATAGATACTGATTTCGAAGGATGGAATCCGGATATCAACGGCGAAGACGTTGAACCGACAGTGCCGACCGTTAATCCGGAGATAGGTGACTACTACTATAGTGACGGAACCTATTCTTCTGAACTGAAAACAGACGCTAACAATCCGTGCATCGGTATCGTTTTTGCAACTAAAGTGTTAGATGGTGATGCTGCAAGCAATTATGGCAGCTACACTAGCATCAAAGGTTATGCGATGGCATTGGAAAGCGCTCCTACAAATACACGTAAAGCATTTTGTGTTAAAGAGATGAGCGAAACAATTGACTTTACCGGTTTGGAATTGACAAAAACAGGATATGAGAATACGAAAGCCCTATTAGCTGACAGTCGTTATACTGAGCATGCAGATTCATACCCGGTTATTGCAGACTTTATCGCTTTCAAAGAAAAAACCGCAACCCCTGATAAATCAAGCGGATGGTATATTCCGTCAATCGGACAATTGAAAGAAATGGTTATCAGATATTATGGTTTTGAAGATGTTACAGCAAATAGCGTATTCGTAAATGCAGTAGATGCCATAGATGGTGCTAATAATTTTGTTCATCCTACGACATCTGCACGATACGTACTTTCCAGCAGCATCAGCAATAAGTCATTGGCTCCGATAACATTAACAAACGGCGTATTAGACGCAAATACCAGAGTGCAAACGATATTTAATGCAAATCCGAAAAACGAGGGCGTACAAGGACAAATCCGTCCAATCCTCACCATTCTGGAATAAAAACAGTCAAAAGCGTAACACAATAAAAAGTCAAGATAAGCAAGGTTCCCCCCACAAGCCTTGCTTATCAGACTTTTTCCTCTTCATTCAGAATCACACCTTTTTATATATCAATCTATTATGAAAACAATCCTCCGCTTCCGAATCCTTTTTCCGATTCTTGTTTGTCTATTTCTAGTCACAGCTTGCAGCGACGACTCACTTTCCGACACAACGGACAACGGAACCGAACAGCCGGACACCACTCCCGACGCCTTGCACGACAAGAGGCGCGAAAAGCCTTATCCGAAAGCGGACAATGAACTCTACATCAATCCCGCTCCGCTCATTGTGCCCCAAGCCATGAAAACCGGAGATAAACTACAATTCGCACTCTCCAATCAGGAGAATTTTCCCGACGGGGCTACTACAATTTCCACCGCACAGCAGTGGTGTATGTACAATCCACACAAGACCCTGAATACCGGAACATGGTACTGGCGTTTCCGTTCCATCACGAGCGACGGAACCGCACAAGCCTGGAGCGAAACCTACTCTTTTGAAGTAAAAGACGAAACACCAAAGTTCGTCACTCCCGCTTTCGAGACTTTCATCACCCATGCACCTCGCAAACACCCCCGGCTCTACTGTTTTCTCGACAACGGACTGGAGCAGGCCCGAAGCAAAGTAACCTCGCATCCGGAATATGAAAACCTGACCAGTCGTGCCCGAACAGCCCTGGACACCGACTATTCCGTACTACCCAACCCTTATGACAAAGCATCGGATATAAAAAACTCCGTCCAACATTTGTATCAAGCTTATCATCTGATACAAGACAAAAAATATGCAGACAAACTGCATGAGATATTAAACATTCTCCTGGCCGTTCCCGTGTCGGACGCCCAACTGTTTGCCAGCAATTTCGGCTCTACCGACATCGCCATCAACTTTATCGAAATCTACGATTTACTGTATGCCGAACTCACTCCGAAAGAAAAACTGGCAATAGAAGAACTACTGATGCGCGTTTCACGCTACTACTTTAAGATGTACTGCGGAATGCAGGAAAATCATATTTTCGACAACCACTTCTGGCAGCATAATATGCGCGTCTTATTTCAGGCTTGTTTTCTCCTTTACGATAAACCCTTATACTCAGACGAGATTCTCCCCATGCTGGAATACTACTATGAGTTATGGACGGCACGCGCACCTGCCTCCGGCTTCAATCGCGACGGGATATGGCACAACGGAACGGGATATTTCAACGCTAATATAAAAACGCTTTTCTACATGCCATCGCTCTTTTCCTACATCACGCAGAAAGATTTCCTGCAACACCCATGGTATAAGAACGCAGGCAAAGCACTAGTCTATTCCTGCCCTCCCCATTCCAAAAGCGTCGGTTTCGGCGATGGCAGCGAAAATGGCGATGAGCCACACCGATTGCAGGTTGCCTTTGCCGACTTCCTCGCAAGAGAGAACGGAGATTCGTATGCCGGATGGTATGCCAAAAAATGTCAGTCCACTCTCTATCAGGATTATGAGCTACGACTGTACCGTATGGTGCGCAATCAAAGCTATCTCACCGAACTGCCTTCCAATGCTCCCAAACTTATCTGGTATAAGGATGCGGGAGAAGTAGCCATCCATTCCGACCTCTCCAATCCGGAACAGAACCTGACTATCGGTTTCCGTTCGAGCACTTTTGCTTCCGGCAGCCACACAGTAGCCAATCAGAATAGCTTCAACCTACTTTATAAAGGAGTGGACGTATTCCGCAGCAGCGGATATTACCAAAATTTCAGCGATGCCCACAACTTGATGTCCTACCGTCATACTCGTGCGCACAACACGATTCTAGTGAACGGTATCGGACAGCCTTACTCCCTGAAAGGATACGGCAACGTCACCCGCGCCATGGGGGGCAATCATATCTCCTATTGCCTGGGAGATGCGTCTCATGCCTACAGTGGCATCAGCGACGACCCGATGTGGGTGGCAGCCTTTGCAGCCGCAGGCATCACCCAGACTCCCGAAAACGGTTTCGGCAAGACTCCACTGACCAAATACTTACGCCACATTCTCTTACTTCACCCCCGCACAGTGGTTATCTATGACGAGTTGGAAGCGTCCGAAGCTGTCCATTGGGACTGGCTTCTGCACAGCCCTACTCCATTCGATATAAAAGCAGGGATAACGACCAGCGAAAACTCTACGAAAGGCTTCAAAACCATTGTCCAGCAATTCAGCAGTTCTCCTTTCGAGTTCTCGCAAACCAATCAGTTTGTGGTTCCGCCTTCCACGCCGGAACCCGACCAATGGCATCTGACAGCCCGATATACGCCTTGCACCCAAAATCGTATCCTGACTATCATCCAAGTTGTTCCCGATTCGGAACAAACCCCAACCATCACTCGCACAGATGATGTCTTTCAATGTGATGACTGGAGCATCCGAGCAGGCATGAACACTTCCCAACCGGCAGAACTTACTGTTACCAACCGGACGAATAATGCGTTGTTCAGCTATTCTCCCAATAACCCGGAGATTGAAGGCAAAGTATATCTACGAAAATCGCCAAGTTCCTCGCTGCTCTACGACGAATCCAACGGGAGATATGGCGTGACCGAACAAACGGATTATACACCTGCCTCTACACGGGCAATCAACCGATAATTATTTGTTCCATATACTATAATTGTTTCGGTTAAGTATGGTTATGAGTCAAATGCTGTTTTTATTTCTTTTTCTGCCTAATCTTATTCGGTTCATTGCCCATTCTTTTTTCGTTCCACTATAGTTATCCGCAAGGATCACTATAGTTTCCCTTGCGGATAACTATAGTCTAACGCAAGGGAGACTATAGTGTAACGAAGTAATAGTAGCGAATGGAATGACTCTTAATTGCGAAGCAAGTATATAAGAAAGCCTACAGAAAGAAATATTTCAAAAGCATATTTTGAGATTGAGCGGAAGATTATTATCTTTACCAAGCTATTTGTAATACTCACAATTATCATCCGGCACCCATGAGAAACCGACATATTCAAACCAGGCTTGCCCTCAAATTCTTTCTTTGTCTCTTATCCGTTTCTGTCTGTTATGCTACGGCCAGTGAATCCGACCGCATCCATTTCCGGCGTTTGTCCGTCAACGACGGAATGTCACAAAATACGGTTCTGGCACTGACGCAAGACCATAACGGCAAAATCTGGGCGGGAACAATGGACGGGCTGAATTGGTATGATGGATACCGTTTTGCCCCGCTCTACAAAGATTTGAACGACAGCACCAGTTTGTCCAACAATCATGTGTATTCACTCTGCACCGATGCCGAAGGCACGGTATGGGTAGGCACTTTAACAGGACTATCCCGATATAATATCGTAGGCAACAACTTCACCAATTACTCCTTGCCCGAAGGATTGCCTGTGCAAATATTTGCCATCGAAGACCTGAACGACAAAGGTCAACTGTTGCTGGGAACCAGCAACGGGCTGGTTGTTTTCGACAAAAAGACCGGATATATGAACCTTCATCCCCACTTGCAAGAAACAACCGTCTATTCGATCTGCCGAATCAACGAAGGAATTCTACTCGGAAGCTCTTCCGGTATCTATCATTATCGACCGCAAGACAATTCCGTAGTCCAAATACTCCCCGAGCTAAAGAACGAAGCGATTTCATCCGTCATCTATGATCCGCGAAAGCGTACCTGCTGGCTGGGTTCTTTTATCAACGGTGTGTACTCTATAGACGAAAAATTCCAAATAAAGGAACACTATCTTTACAATGACCGGCAACGGCAATCTCCCTTCGAATCTGTCCGCACACTGGCACAGGATGACAAAGGCAGAATCTGGATAGGAACCATCAACGCCCTGTTCATTCTCGAACCGGAAACCGCCGCGATAGAGAAATACACCTTCTCCCACGAAGATGAAAACTCGCTGGGACACAACTCCGTCCGCTCCATCCTGAAAGACAATCAAGGGGGAATGTGGGTCGGCACGTTCTACGGCGGCCTCAACTATTATCATCCCATGGCTCCGGCATTCGATACGATGACCTATTCCGCCTACAAAAATTCTATCAGCGACAATACAGTAAGTTGTATTGTGGAAGATCCCCACACAGGCCATCTATGGATAGGAACCAACGACGGAGGACTGAACGAATACGACCGGAAAAATAATCATTTCACTGTCTATCGCGCCAACCGCAACAATCCGAATGCGCTGCAATCGAACAATATCAAATGTGCACTCCCCGACAGGAACGGCGTGTATATCGGTAGCCACGGTGGAGGACTGAGTTATCTGTCCGGAGGACGAATTGAGAATTTTGCTTTCCCAAATGCCGTTTCTTTCAACAACAGTTGCTATTCGCTACTCGACGGGAAAGACGGTACAATCTGGGTAGGCTCTCTCATCGGGCTTCACCGCTTTGACAAAAAAAACAAGCAACTGTCTCTGCACCCGCTGGCACAGAAATATCCCCGACTGAACTCCGTACTCATCTCCGTGCTTTATCGTGATTCGAAAGACCGGATATGGATTGGTACGGAAGAGAGTCTGTTTGTCTACGCCAACGACCAGCTGGAGGAATGGAAGGATTATACCTCCAAAATCCCATCTCTGGTACAAGCTTTCTGCGTTGAGGAAGACAGCAACCATCAGATCTGGATAGGCTCTTCCGTCGGTCTGTACAAATCACCCGACGGAAGTACCGACCATCAGATTCGTTATTCTACCAATGACGGATTACCCAATAACTTCATCTATGGCGTACTGGAAGACGGACGCGGACGTTTATGGATAACAACCAACCGCGGTTTGTCCTGCTTCGACCCTTCCGAGCAAACTTTTCTCAACTACACGGTGCAAGACGGACTGAGCCACGGACAGTTCAACACCTACGGAGCATGCAAAACACAGGATGGCATCTTCTATTTGGGAAGCCTGAAAGGTATCACTTACTTCAATCCATACGAGTTTGTAGACAATCCGTTCTCTCCCAATGCCGTCGTCACTGGCGCCACCATCCTCAACCAACCGGTGACGAACATCAAAGACGGTGTGTCGAAATATTTTCAAGCAAGCAACGGGCGGTTGTTGGGCATGTCTTTTCCATCCAACCGCAAGCTGTTCAGCATCCGCTTCTCGGTGATTAATTATCTTTCGGGCAAGAGAAATCTCTTTGCCTATAAGCTGGAAGGATTTGATGAAGACTGGGTGTCTTCAGCACAAGCCATCTCCCAACGGGGAGCCACCTACTCGAATCTGCCGCCGGGAAAGTATATATTCAAAGTGAAAGCGTGCAACAATAACGGCCGATGGAGCCTCACCCCCACCGAATTTTTCGTTCATATCACGCCGATGTGGTATCAGACGTGGTGGGCGAAAACGCTCTTCTTCCTGCTCATCTTAGGTGGAATCGCTTTCATACTCTACTTCTACATCGCACGGGCAAAGATGAAAATGCAGATGCAGATTGAACATCTCGAACGGAATAAGATTGAAGAAATCAGTCAGGAGAAAGTACGGTTTTACATTAATATGTCACACGAATTGCGCACTCCTTTGAGTTTGATATTGGCTCCGCTGGAAGAATTGACAGAAGAGAAGAGCAAATTCGATGTGCAGGTTCAGCAGAAACTTTCGTATGTGTACAGAAACGGGAGGAAATTGCTGCATCTCGTCAATCAGTTGCTCGACTTCCGGAAAGCGGAATCGGGCGCACTGCCTATCCACGTGGCTATGGGCAATGTGGAGGAGCTGGCAGAAAATATCTTTGCAATGTTTAGCGAGAATGCGCAAAAAAGGAATATTACGTATCAGTTCCGGTCGGATCTGAAGGGTAGCTTGCTGCCGATGGATAAAACTTATGTGGAAATGATGCTGACCAACCTGCTTTCGAATGCTTTTAAATTTACGCCGAACGACGGAGAGATAACGCTTTCGCTCTGGAAAAAGGAGAAGCATTTCGGATTCAGCATCAAGGACAACGGCATCGGGATTCCGCCGGAAAAACTGTCACACATCTTCGAGCGTTTCTATCAGGCGAACGAAGGCGGAAAAGGGAGCGGAATCGGTCTTTCATTGGTGAAGTGTCTTGTAGAAAAACATCACGGAAGCATCAATGTGGAGAGCAAGCCGGGAGTGGGTACGGAGTTTGTCGTTGAATTGCCTGCGGATATAAAAGTGTTCAGCGCGACGGAGATAGTGAGCGGCAGGGAAGAGAAGAACTCCGACTGGAAGACTGCTTCGCTGGCTACGGAGACAATGGTGGAAAACGACGAGATGCAGGAGGCGAATCTGTCGGCTGATACAGGATTGGGAGAAGGGCAGTTGCAGTCGACCGAGGGTATGACGGAAACCATTCTTCTGGTAGATGATAATAAGGAAATGGTTGATTATCTGAAGAATCATTTCAAATCGAGATACATCACGCTGACTGCCGGAAACGGAGAAGAAGCACTTGCCATCCTGAAAGAGCAGAAAGTAGACATCGTACTCTCCGACGTCATGATGCCCGGTATCGATGGCATCAAGCTGTGCGAACTGATTAAGAAGAATATGCAGACTTGCCACATTCCCGTCATTCTCTTGTCTGCCAAAGGTAGCATTGAAGCGCAGACGGCCGGTATCCGCATCGGTGCGGACGATTATATCCCCAAACCGTTCTCTATCAATTTGCTGAAAGGAAAAATCAGTAATATCCTGAAAACGAAACAACGGTTAAGGTATTATTATTCAAACACCATCGACATTGATACAGCGAAAATGACTTCCAACGCACTAGATGAAGAGTTCATGACCAAAGCTATACAGATTGTGGAGGAGAATATTGACGACGAGAATTTTACGGCGGACGATTTGGCGGAAAAGTTATTTATGAGCCGTTCTTCATTGTATCTCAAAATGAACTCCGTATCGGGAGAGCCACCGGCTAACTTCATCCGGCGCATACGATTCAATAAAGCTTGTAAGTTACTGTTGGAAGGAAGATATTCGATTTCCGAAATCAGTAGTAAGGTGGGATTCAGTTCGGCATCTTATTTCTCCACCAGTTTTAAGAAGTATATGGGTTGCCTGCCGTCGGATTATGCAAAGAACCAGGGAAAGAAGAGGGAAAACTAAAGGGGATAGAGGAAAGGGAGGTTGTATCGAATAAAAAAAGAAAAGAGAGACTGATAGAAATCACCCTCTCTCGAAAAAATATACATGGTACGCTAACTAGCTGAATTTCTTCAACTCTTTATATCGTTTCAAGGCTTCCAGGTAGTAGTAATCTGCATAATTCAGTGGTACGTCCACCTCACTATTGTGCGGGAAACTACCGACCGAATGAAGTAGAATGAACCCTTTATTCTCCTTATCTTTTGCCAAGTATTCCGGTGAAGAAAGTTGTTTGAGAATACTTTCGGCATACTCAGTGTAGTCATCGCTTAACTTTTTATCGTCAGTATAGCCATTCAGTTCGAGTAGAGCAGAAGCGGTTATGGCTGCTGCCGATGCGTCATGAGGAGCATTCGGTATATCGGGAGCGTTGTAATCCCAGTAAGGAATATAGTCTTTTTCCGAAGGACGATTGTTCATGATAAAGCGAACAATCTTATGTGCTGCTTCGAGGTAAACGGGATTCTTCGTAAAGCGGTAACACATCGTATATCCGTAAACACCCCATGCCTGCCCGCGCGCCCATGCAGAAGAGTCGGAATATCCCTGGAAAGTTCCTTTGGATTCTACTTTGCCGCTTGGCACAGAATAGCTGACTACATGATAGGAAGTCATATCCTTGCGAAAGTGATTCTTCAACGTCTTATCCGCATGAGCAATCGCTATATCACGATATTTCGAATTACCGGTTTGCTCGGATGCCCAGAAGAGCATTTCAAGATTCATCATATTATCAATGATGACCGGATAACTCCAGTCACCGAAGTCCCAGGAACGGATTAGTCCTACTTCCGGACTGAATCGTGCACAAAGGCTTTCAGAAGAATTTACTAGAATCTGTTTATCTTTTGATTCCGGTTTCAGACGAAGGGCATGTCCGTAGCTGCAAAACATCATAAAACCGATATCATGGTTTCCTATATAATATTGGATATCTTCCAAACGGTTGGTGTACATCCGGGCTTCCTTCGCCAAAGCTTCATCACCTGTCAAATCATAAGCCAGCCACATGGAGCCGGGATAGAAACCGCTCGTCCAGTCTTTAGCATTTTCCAGACGATAACTTCCGTCTTCTTTGACAGAACGGGGGAAACAAGCGGTATCCGGCACGTTTTCCAACTGTTCCGCCATGTAAAGTAACTGACGGCCGGAGGTTTCCACTGCATTCTCAAACCATTCGGGTGCACCTGCTTTGGGAATACTACAAGCGGTCAACAGGCTCATTCCCCAAACCGCAACACACAATTTTCTTTTCATTTTCATATTGATAGCTTTAGTGATTTATTCTCTATCTTGCTTATTTTATTGATTACTTCCGGTAAGTTGAGGCTTCCGGTCTGCCATTTCCTGCACTTGCCACTCTCCTTTTATCTTATCGAACAGCAAAGAGGACTCCCTGTGGACAAGCTTATATAACTTCCCGCCAATCAACAGAGAAGGTTTGCCATAACTGAAGGTTGCATGATTGACGGCATTGGAAATATACAGGCAAGCAGGCTTTCTTGTGTCCAATTCGGCTTCAATACTCCAGTCTCCACATTGAAAATGATTACCGTCTCTTACTATTTCCACAGCTTTTGTTCCATCTGCGTTTACTTGAATCAAAGTCAGAATCCGATTACGTTTACAGGGAGTGAAACTTGCAGTCAGATGCCATTGATTATTCAGAACTTCACCGCGTACTGCTTTTTTCTCATCGGGAGGAGCTACAAAACGGTCGGTTTGAGTGAGTTTACAATCCTGCTGACTGAATAATTGCGCCACAGCAGTAAACTGTTTTTCTTCATTCCGCGTGATAAGTCGCTTAGCTTCTTCACCGATAGAGAACTGAACCGGACTATGCAACAGCCAATCCCAACGGACAGGCTTTTCTGCTTCCATTTCATCATAAATCAAGACTTTATCCGGATGCAACAGGAAAATATGTCTCCGGTAAAGAGTCAAAGGAGTCTCGCCGAATCCGTTTTCTACAGACTGTTCCAGTTGCTGGTTGGCAAAGTTTCGAATCCACATCGGATATTCACTGATACCGCAATAGGCACTCGAAGCGTCACCCAAAGCATAGGAAATGTGTTCACCACCGAGCATACGCACAATATTACCATAAGCTTTGGTAGAAAAAGGCTGTCCGATACCATCCACCAACAGAGTATTGTGTGCCCGTGTATGACGGTATGAGAGTAAATTATGAGCATCGGCAAAATTCATGTAATAACCTGTGGAACCATAGACCGGCACACCCCGGAAATGCAGATTGAATGCATTCTGGTCGGAATGGGTATGACTGCCCGAACCGAAAGGACTGGAATGAAAGTTCAGACAAAGATTATCCTGATAATCTTGCATGGACGAGTTGGCTATCATCTCACCACAATCACGAAACCATATTGCCTTAGGTTCGTCTACCGGAATTCCAGTCTGCGTCTTTTGTGATTCGGGCCGTACCATACGGTACAGACGCATTTCATCATCCATTTCATATCTTTTATCAATAGAGGTATACCAAGCCGCATAAGGGTCACCCGTCTCTCGCGCCAGAAATTCGGCAAACGCGCTACGAACAATCAACGGTTTGTCGTTCATCTGTTCATGACCATCACCAAAACTCACACTCTGCGAATGTGGAGGCCAGCCGTATGTCATCGCCTTGCCAACTCCACGATACCAAGGATGCTGAAAGAAGTCCGTGCCAGCCAGATAGGAGAATAGACTGGGAACATAAGACAGGGTCACGGCATTAGCGCTAAAATAGCAAGTACCGTTTATCCACGCACCGTCGCGATTGAATCCGGTAGCAGGGGCGCGGGAAGTCCACAACTCATATCCATACTCAAAAAAGTCGCGAGCTTCGGGATATTTATCATAAAGCACCAAAGAAGTCTGCAATAACCTGCGGAAAGTGAACTGCCACAAATGATTATCAAATATATGATTCTCCATAGTTCCCTGAAAACGGAGCCGGTAATGATTCAGAATCTTCACCATCAACTGTTCCATCTTGATGCGTTCGTCAACCGTAAAGCGGTCGTGGCAAGTCTCATACGTACAAGCAAAAAGATATGCAAGGTCACCTGCGTAAAAATCATCATCCAACTGACGGTCAGTCACCTGCGAAGGAAGTAGCCAGCGAATCAGCTGCACCATCTTATTTGCATAAACATCCCTTTGTAGCAACATATAAGCCGTATGAAGTTTCTCACAATGAGCTACCATGGCAGACGCATGTTTATAAGGTTGCGTATCCGTACTATAATCTGCCGCCAACCCTTCACGCGCGGAGCTAATCATACGATTGTATTCGGGATGTGAATACATTTTCCAACGTGCTTCTTCCAATCCTTTCTCCAAAAAGCAATAGAGACGGGGATGTTTCTCCGACATCGTCTTCTTAACTTTTTCAAAAGAAGGCGTAACAAATTTCGGTATATCATCGGTTATCGTAAAAGAATAGGTAGGACTCCAAGACATAGCCTCTCCGGATTTACTGACGGAACGGAAACGCCAATACCAAGTACCGGAACTTAGTGTCTGATGCGGATTAAACATACACCAAGGTACAGGCTTGGAAAGTATTGTCGTACTTCCTGTGAAATCTTCCTTTTTAGAAAGAGTAAACTGCAAGAAATCCGATAACTTCATCTTCTTCGGCACCAGTAACGGAACCGGATTTAAATAAGGTTGGTTAAATACCTGCGGATAAGGCGTCTCACGCTCATTCTCGTGGATACGAGACGGTATATATTCACGAGCTTCAAGAGCATCCGAGAAAACCAGCTTGCATAAAAGCACCGCACCCATAAATTTCAATAACTCCAAAAACTTACTTCTCTGTTGATTCATAATATTAAAATTTATTCAGTAGTTCACTGACAGCAAAAGTAGGTGTTACCAGCAAGAAAGACTTTAAATATCTATTTTTTCATTCTTGATTCTATTTGTTATAATATAGATTTTATCCAAAACCCTTTCGTTTTTGTCTACTCACATCTTTATAAATAAAAAGGGGCTGACTAAAAAGCCCCCCTCATCTTTTTCCTCAATTTAAATAATAGTC
>ERZ777305.764-NODE-764-length-48805-cov-11.113518_pt1 | contig 48805 bp, 33 predicted proteins | sample MGYA00374965_ERZ777305 | MGnify/ENA primary metagenome ERZ777305 (study PRJEB29328, sample SAMD00013331) | mouse gut metagenome | study: EMG produced TPA metagenomics assembly of the Metagenome analysis of fecal microbiota from mouse which was promoted...
TTAAGGGGTCAATTCAACCTGGTCTAAGGGGTCATCCGAGCCTGGGTTTTCCATCAAAGAAACCAACCAAGGCTCCCACTCATGGAGTCCGCGTCCGCAGGCCACAATAACATATTCGCTGAATCAGAATCACAATTTCCGGCTTAATTTCACCTCGTGGCAATCCACACCGTCGCTGGCCGAAACCAACATCGTGCCGCAGCAGCTCGACGGCTTCCAGTGGCGCGTGGGCAATCAGAATCTAAAGACTGCCAACTCATATATGCTGACTTTCCGCTACGGCTTCAACGTGCCTCGTGTCAGCGGTTCATTTGGCGTCCGCGCCTTCACCTCGCCCAACGCCATCACTCCGCTTCTGCAGTGGGAGGGCGACAAACTCATCACCACATACGAGAACAGCCGCGGACTGCAGAACCTCTCGTTCTTCCTTGCTCCGCAGATAGAAATTATCCCCAACTGGTTAGTGGCAAGCGGTTATATTCAGTTTCGCATGGAGCGTATGCGTAGCAACGGCTACACCCATCACAGCAACGCATGGAGCGGCAACGCTAATATACAGCTAATGCACTGGGGATTCGTGCTCAGCGGGCAATATGTGAGAGCGCAGCGAGACCTTTGGGGTGAGAAAATCAGTTGGGGCGAAAATCTTAACATCATCGACCTCTGTTACAACTGGAAGTCATGGCAGTTCTCAGCAGGTGTCATCATGCCGTTCGGCAAATACGACCAAGGCAGCAAGTCATTGAGCAAGTGGAACCGCAACGAGCAGCACATGCGCCTTGATATGAGAATGCCCTACGTCAGTATATCATACAACCTGCAATGGGGCCGTCAGAAACGCGGAGCGCAGAAACTCATGGAGGTTGATGTCAAGGCCGACCGCTCAACAGCAGGCGGACGATAACTGCAACAGTTTTTTCATTGATTATCCTCTCTCATTCAAATACTTTCGCTAAATTTGCCGTTGGAAAGGTCTTTACCACCGTTCCACGACATTTTGGAAAAATAAGAAGCGTTATGCTCATCTTGTTTGTTGAAAACGTAGGAAATTTTCAAAACGATGCAAGGAACGGTATTCATAGTCTGTCCAGTTTTTGTTCAGGAAATGGGGTGACAGTATCAATATGCCGTAGCGCGAATCCATAATTCCTTTGTCAATCGATGCCGAGAGGCTGTCGCCGAGTCTTAACGAGAATTCATCGTACCAGACTTTGAGGCCTGTCTGTTCGAGCATGTTTGCCAGCGGGCGTACAAACGAGTCTTTGTCCTCGCTTGCATGCGATATGAATACGTCGTAATGCTTGTGGTCTTTTTCCATTATTTTCTATTATGCGTATTTTGTGATCACCCGATATATATAAGGGGTATATACAGTTGAACAGGACTCTAAGGTTTGACGGCCAGGTATATGGCGAGGGCATTTTCAAGGATGCTCAGCGCAAGGATTAGCAGAAAAGAACTCAGCGGCAGGGTGACGTTGATGTAATCGAAATCGGCGAATTCTTTTCGACGCCAGTCGGCAATGCGGGTAGTGAGCCAGTTGTGGAATTCCTGCCAGTCGAGGCGGCGGTGTTTCATCAGCCATTGGGCTATGTCGGCTTCTACCGTCTGCTCGTCGGCCCAGCTGAAGGCGCGTGCCCAGGCTATGTCGCTCTCTGCAGTAAGGCCTATGCAGACCACGAGTTCGTTTTTGTTGCCTCCTTGCCAGTAGGCGCGTTGCATTTCGCTGATGGCTATGCCTTTGTCGGCGGGGAAGAGCAGTATGTACAGTCGCATCTGCACCTCAGGGGCATAGCGGGCATTGAATCGGCGGAACATGGAGTCGACACTGAAGGGCAGCTCGAACTCTCCCGGCAGGATACATGGCGCATCGTAGCCATATATGTCGGGGTAATCGAATAGTCCGATTGCTTTGGCTTGTTCGCTGCTGATCTTCTCGAATTTAAATATCGAGTTCGAGCAGCGGATCTTGTTTTTGTATGAATTGGTTTCGGTAATCGGTATCCAGTATTTAGGGGTATCGAATTGCTCCGGAGTCATGTCGCCGATGCTGTAATGGCATCCGTATCTTACGCCGCCTCGGATGTTGCATCCGGTCCATCTGTCGGAGTGGCGAGGCAGCTGCCATTGGTCGCGGACGTCGCAGAAAAACTGCTCTCCGGTATTGAAGGTTTTGCCTGTTGTGGTTGTGAAGTAGAATATTTCGGAGTGGTGATGATGCCTGATTTTGCGTACGGTATATGTGCGGCCGTTGCGGTCGGTGCGGGTTTCGATGTGTGTTGTCAGCTCGGTCCAGGGTTCTTCGTAGAAAATGCCCGTAACGAGCGAGCCGAGGTATTCGGTGCTATTGGTGCGTCGTGAGTATGCCAGCTTGTGGGCTGCCGCCACAGTGGCTTCGCCGGCTAAGAGTATCCACATGTATGTGGTTCGGTCACCATTGTAACCGAATGCTAAATGGAGTACCAGGCAGGCTATAACTGGCAGAAAATACACTGCGGCTATCATGCCATGCGGGTGTTGAGGTTAACGCTTGAACGAGAAGGTGTAGTCGTCGATTCCAGTGGCCATCACGCTCTTGGTGTCGGAGGTGGTAATGGGTGTATAGTCTATGTCCTCCTTGTTTTTTACAAACCATCGTCCGGGGTACGATTCGATAAGTGTGGCGCGCTGGTTTATGATGTCGAGCATGCGGTTCTGGGTCGATGTGAATGCGGTTCGTTGTACGTCGATGGTGTTCGACAATGTCTGGTATAAGGTGGTGTCGAACTGCGGGTTTGCTTCCTGAATCCATTTCATCAGGCCGCCTCCGTTCTGATATCGTCCGGCTATGATTTCGGGATAAATTTTTTCGAATGCCTCGCGATATTCGGTCGAAACGTTGGCTTGTTCGCGGATAATCTGGAACATGCGGTCGCGCACGGTTTGGATTTTGCCTCGCTGGGCGTCGGCTTCTTTGCGCAGGGCAATCTCTTTGTTGTTGTATGAGAAAAACATGGCCGCCAGAATTATCAGCAGGGCCACAGCGCTTAGAATTATGATTGCAGTTGTTGACATAATCAGGTCTTAAAAATTTAAAATGAACATCAGTAAGTTGTGCGGGGCTTTATATCCTTGGTGAAGTCCTGCAGCTGTCTTTCGGGTTCTTCACCGGTAGCACAAGATCCATTCTTAGACTCATTGCAAAGGTAATATAATTTTGCGGTATTGCCAAATTAAGTGCAGTATGATTGCTGTTTTCTCGCCGGGATGCAGTGCGGGTTTTTAGCTCTGCGACATACTGCAGAAGTTTATGATGTCGGGGAAGTTGTCGGTGATGTAGGTGGGGGCGGCCGACCGGAGGTCGGACTCCTTGCCGTTGCCGTATGTGACGGCGCAGGTGGCGGTGCCGGCGGAACGGCCCATCAGAATGTCGACCGGAGCGTCACCGATGGTGAGAGTTTCGTCTGCGCTCCAGCTGCAGCGGTCGAGAATTTTAAGTACTGCTTCGGGCGATGGCTTGCCTTCCGCTACATCGTTGCCGCCAACTATCATTGTGAAGTAATGTGCTATGCCGAGCATGTCGACGTATTCGTCGAGCGAGGCGTGGCTGCGGCTGCTGGCTATGGCCATTCGGAAGCCGCTGCGGTGGAGATGGCCGAGGGTGGGCAGTACGCCAGGAAAACATTCGACTGACAGCGGACGCTTGAGCCGGTTGAATATACGGCGGTATGCTGCCACGAATGTGTTTTCGGCCACGGTGTCGCCGGGCCATAGTTCTGCCGGCACGTCTTCCAGTCGCAAACCTATGGTGGCGCGACATTCGGTGTCGGTGCGCGGCGGCAGCTGCAGTTCGTGTATGGTGGTCTGCATGGTGGCCATTATCAGCGGGGCGGTGTCGGCCAGGGTGCCGTCGAAGTCAAATATCAGGTCCTGTATGGTTTTCATGTTCATTTGTTTGGAACTTTAAAGTTATGAAAAAAATCCGACATGGCGAACATTAGTGCTATTCAGTATGTTTTATTTACGAAAATATTTAGGAATTAATAACTGATAAACTTTATTGATATGGACAAGAAGTATATATGCGAAGTATGCGACTGGGTTTACGACCCCGCTGTAGGTGACCCTGAAAACGGCATAGCCCCCGGTACACCTTTCGAGGATTTGCCTGATGACTGGGTATGTCCGCTGTGCGGTGTAGGTAAAGATCAGTTCGCTGAGGTAAACTGAACTACATCCGACAATTTATCTGCCCGCTTCCTGAAGCTCATGGTATAGCTTCAGGAAGCGGTCTTTTTGCGGTCTTTTTGTTTCGGCCTGAATATAGACTTTTGTGATGTCGTGAATATTGCTTATATTTGCATTTTCACTGTTTGTAACACACGAAATGGAAATTTTAATAATCACATCGGCAATGGCTCTGACAGTAGGGGCCGTGGCGGGATATCTGGTGGGCAGGATGCGTTCAATCCGTAATGTCAGTAGGATTGAAGTGCTTGAATTTCAGCTGAAGATGGCCCGCGATGATGCCCAGGCTATGCTGAGTCAGGCCGACGAAATGCATGCGCGTACACTGGATGCGCTGCAGCATCGCTTCGACGAAACTGTAGCCAAAATGAAGGCCGAACTGGAGAATGTCACTGCAGAGATGTTGCGCCGGCGTCAGGCTGAATTCGAGATGTCGAGCCGCGAGGGTGTGAACCGTATTCTTGAACCGCTCAACAAGAGCATCAGCGAGATGCGCCGCGCCGTTAACGAAAATACCATACGGCACAGCGAGATGGGCGGTCAGCTATCGTCGGGCATACAGCTGGTGATGGAGCATAGCGATGCGGCTCGCAAGAGTGCCGACCGACTTGCCGATGCCCTCCGAGGAGGAGGCAAGATTCAGGGCGACTGGGGCGAAACGGTGCTTACCGAGCTGCTTGAGGCGCAGGGGCTCGAGGAGGGGGTGCATTACGATACTCAGGCTACACTGCGCGACTCGGCCGGGAATACCGTGCGCGCCGAGGGCGACCGGCTGCTCCGGCCCGATGTGATTCTGCACCTCGACCGGGAGCGCGACGTGATAATCGATGCCAAGGTGTCGCTGTCGGCTTATCTCGATTATATGAATGCCGAAACCGACGAACTGCGGGCACGGGCACTGCGCGAGCATGTGGCGAGTGTGGAGAAGCATGTGGCCGAGCTGGCCCGGAAGGACTATTCATCGTATGTGCAGCCTCCGAAGGTGCGCATGAATTATGTGATTATGTTTGTGCCGAACACGGTGGCGCTTTATGCCGCTACGTCGCATAAGCCCGGACTGTGGCGCAAGGCCATGGAGCGGGGTGTGTATATAGCCGACGAGCAGACACTATATGCGGCGCTGAAAATCATTAATCTTACCTGGACGCAGATTGCACAGGCCGAGAATCACGAGAAGGTGTATGCTTTGGCCAACGAGATGCTGGAGCGTGTAAACCGTTTTGCCGAGCAGTTTGTGGCTTTGGGCTCGCGCCTTGACGATGCCCGCAAGTGCTACGACGCCGCCTTGGGCAAGCTGAAAAATTCGGGCCAGAGCATACCTGTAACCTGTGGCAAACTGATTAAATTAGGAGCTTCGGTAAAGCCGCGCAAGGGTGTCGCGCCCGACATGCTGGGCATGAACCAGGCACTGTCGGGCAGCGGCGACAATGACTGACTGCTGCCTGAAAACAATATAATCAAACGGACAGATATCTAATCTTTCCGGCGCGACTCAGGCTGAAAACCCCGGCTATTATGGCCGCTCCGAGTGCTATGTAAAGGCAGGTACCCACAGGCTTCGATGTAGCGGACATCAGTGCAAAGACAACCGTGACGATTGTCGCCCCGAGAGTCTGCCCTACAAGCCGGGCCGTGCTTTGCATACCGCCTGCGCCGCCTGTGCGTTTGATGGGCGTGGCTATGACCATGACTATGTTGTTGGGTGTCTGAAATAATCCGAAGCCTATGCCGCACACAACCATCCGCCAGGCGATATCCCATACCCGAACTCCGGAATCCGGCAATAACAGAAGCAAAGTGATTCCGGCGGCATAAACAGCCATTCCGGCAGCTGCGGTTTTGCCGGGATTATGCTTTTCGACAAAACGGGCCGCAAGCGGCGATACAATCATGGTGGCCAGAGGCCACGGTGTCATAAGCAATCCGGTAGTTATCTCCGAGAATCCGTAGCTGTTAAGAAATAAAAAAGGTAGAGCAATCATGGCCACGTTCAGGGCTATGAATGAGCACACCGATGTGATGATGCTTAGCGAATAGAGCCTTATGCCGAATAAATCGACCGGCAGCATTGGGTTACGGCGGTTCAGCTGCCGGCGGACATATAAAACACCGACAGCTAAGCCTGCAAGCAGCAGGCAGATGTTGGTGACGGTGTCGCCTTTACGGGCAAAACTGCCGAGTGAATAGAATATAAGTCCGAATACCACCGTATTCTCTATTCCGCTCACCCAGTCATATCCGGTCTTATCCTGTCTGGGCAGATTGCGAGGCAGCAGCCTTTTGCCTAATATAAACGCCACTATGCCAAAAGGCACATTTATCAGGAACAGCCAATGCCAGGATGCAATCGAAAGTATGCTGCCTGCGATTGTCGGACCGGCGGCAGTGGCAATGGCAATTACCATGGCGTTGAGAGCCAGTCCGCGCCCCAGAACTTCGCGCGGATATATAAGGCGCGTAAGCGCTATATTCACGCTCATTACGCAGGCGGCGCCAATGCCCTGGATTGCGCGGGAGGCTATTATCATGGCAAAATTCTGAGATGCTGCGCACAGAACCGATGCACTCGTGAATATCACCACACCGGTCAGAAAGGTCTTACGGTAGCTGTAGAGGTCGCCGGCGGAGGACAGCGGAAGAAGCAACATGGTTATGACAAGCTGATAAATTGTGACAATCCACACGGTATCTGAATCCGACACACCAAATTTATCGGCCAGCACAGGCAGGGCGACGTTAACCACTGTTACGTCGAGTACGGTCATAATCAATACGATAAGAATTGCTGTGATAGCTATGTAATTGTGTAATGAAAATTTGTCGGCTTTCATATTTGTGGATAAATTATCAACTTCATATATTATAACGTATGATGGAAGAGCAACATTGCATCAGGCCCAATATTGTTTTGGCTGCGGACGTCGGCGGGGGCCTGCGCTGACAGCCCCGGGCACCAAAGGCGTCCGGGGCTGTCGGCATTGATAGGTTGTTCTGGTACTATGTTGTCAGAAGCGGTTGCGGTTGAGGCCGGGTACAGTATGCAGCTTGCTGAAGCGTTTCAAGATAGAGGCATCCTTGTTGGAGATTTTTGCAGGAGCGAAGCTGATTTTTGCCGGAGTTTCTGCCGGTGCGGTCAAATCTTCGTAGGAAGAAACGTGAGATGCTCCTTCGGGGGTGATGTTGGCCAAAGTGCGGCAGAGTTTGCCGTCGATGCCATAAGCGTCGGCTGCGAAATACAGGAATGTCGCATCGCCGTACTGTACATATAGATTCTTGACGGGAACACCGAGGAATCCACCCTGGATTACGGCATTCTTGGTTGTCGTTTCCGGATACAGGGTTTCATCGGTGAGGTCGCCCTTTGCCAGTGCCCAGGCATAGCTTTGGGCGGTTTCGTTGGGGGTGAATACAGCCTGAAGGATAACTTTGTCCTTGGCATCGCTGAATTTTTCGGGGTAGGCGGCAGCCATTTCGTTTCCGTCGAAGTAGCGGTAGGACAGACTTATCTGTGCATCAGAGTAATCATACGAAGTAGTAGTGAAGCGTTGCTTGAACAGCGGGCCGGCGGCATCGCCGTTGTCGTCCATCGCATACACGTAGATGTAGTATGAGGTATTGGGGGTAAAACCTGATTCATTAATGTTTATATCGCCGGTAAAGGTTACGCCGCGCACTACATCGGCAATCGGTTTGCCGTAAGAGGCTGAATATTCCTCAATGCTTGCCTTTACGGATTGCGGCATGGTGAAGTCGCCGGGCCAGTCGGATACACTGTAACAGCCCATCCAGTATCTTATCGAGGGGTCAGATGGTTTGACAATCACTGTAAGCTCTGTCGACATTACACCGGAGTATGAAATGTCGAAGGTACAGTCGGCCGGGTTGCCGCCCGGAAGTGTGCAGAAGGGCACGGCAGATGCTTCTCCTACACATTTGCCTTCCCGGTCAACTTCTATGGCATAGCATACCATTTCGGTGTCAGACGGGAGTCCGGATACTTTGTCGCTGTCGTCGCCTTTCGATAATGCAGCCTCGAGGAATACCGATAGAGGTACGCCGGGGTATTGTGACTGTATCGACTTGAAGTAGTTTTCCACCACGTATTGCGCGCCGTAGTGTTCATAATCTTCTTTGTCGCAGACGTCGAAGTAGTATGTTATGTTCGGGTCTTCAGGGTATATCGACAACTTAGCCGATACTGAAGAGATGTCGCTTACCTCGATGCGGAACGGACCTTGATTCTGCTGAGGGACCTCGAACGAAACCTGCTCTATATCGGCGGTATTGAACTGATGTTTCTGCCCGTCGCGCATGTTTACGGTCATGGTCTGCGCTGTAGCATATGGTGCCACAGACAGTGACGTGGCAATAGCGAAACTTAATATATATTTTTTCATGATTGTATCGGATTGAATTTTGGATGGATGTTTAGAAGGCTAATATCGGACGCACGCGGCAGCCGGTGTTTTTATTGGCCCAGGTTACGAAACCGGGATTGAACGAGCTTTCGTCGAAGCTTGTGTAGTAAGCTCGGTACGAGCAGCCCGATGAGTCGTACTGTTCGGTGCTTGACCAGTATTCCGAATCGCGGCAGTACATGGGCATGCCGCCGTAGTTCTCGAGTTGAGCCAGCGAATTCTGGACACATGCCGATTCGCTGTCACCGCCGTTTGGTATGAAGTATACTCTGTCGTAGATATATTTCAGCTGATAGGCCGAGGGGAGGAACCAACCCGAGCTTTGTGCGGGTGCAGGCACCTGTGCATCGAAGTAGTCGGTGGCATAATATGTTGCGGGGAAGTTCGAGGATTCGCCGGAGAGTCCGTTGAAGTCTTTATTTGCTCTGGCGCGTATGGCGGCGGTGTTGTTGTAGCCCAGGAAGTCGTTGGTGCTTACAGAGCAGGAGCAGCCGTCGTCCCATCCGTCATAGAAACTCCAGGCCACAGGGTTGTGTTCGCCGTCATAGTATGTGGCGTCGCGCAGCGACACAACGTAGCCGTGAAATTCGGGCATGGCGGCAGAACCGTCTTTTACTTTGTAGTATGCTTCTTTATCACCGAATTCGGATGCGATTCCGATGTAGAAAATCACACCGATAGGCTCGGCGTCGGGCTTGTTTACCAGATATGAGCTCCATGAGCCGTCGCTGTAGTAGTAGTCGCCTATCTTGGGTGCCTGCTGTTTGGTGCCTTCAATTTCGTAAACAAGACTGATTTTCTCGTTGAGATACGATTTGTCGGAATCTTCGTTGCTCAGGCTCAGGCTTCCTTCGGGAATTGTGATGCTGTAAACTCCGGGAACTTGTAGTGTCGGGTTGAATGAAATGGTCAGAGTGCCGTTTTCATTGATTGTAGGCTCTACGATGTCCGGATAAGCGTTATTGTCTTTCTGTATATATGCCTTCAGGGCACCCATGGGCTTGAGTTGGGTATAGTTGTCGAATGTAATGGTAAGCTCTGACAGAGTTTCCACTATACCCGGTTCGGGCGATACAGAGTATTTCTGGTCGGGAGCCGGCTCCTCGATGATGTAGATGCAGATTTTGCCGCCGAGCGGATTGCCGGAGATGTCGGTATATGTGCCTTCGGGTATTTCCAGGTGGTAGTTGCCGGGGGTGGTATATCCGTCGGCCGCGAAAGTATATATAAGGTCGGTGGTGTTGTCCAGTACGTTGCGGAGCAGCTTCATACCTTCGTCGGTGGGTTTGCGCGAGAATACTGCACCTTCGCTGTTGCCGAGTGTGATGTAATGCTCTTCTTCGGTGTTTTCAATGTATGCGCCTTTTAAGGATATGGTTATGCAGCCCAGCCCCTGCGGTGTGGTTTTGGTGTCAAGCAGGCCTTCTGCCGGAGTCAGCGATTCCATGTACTTGTTGAAGTTTATTACATCAGGTACCGGAGGGGTGGGTTCATCGGGCAGAGATGTGAGGCTGAACTCGATACGCTCTACATTTTCATTGTTGAATCCTACAGTTTCTCCGCTTTTGGTGAATACGGTAAAGCTTTGAGCGGTCAGCGACAATGCCGATGCCGCAAGTATGGTGGTCAGAGTAAGTGTACGTGTCATTTTTTGAAAATTTTAAAGGATTTTCCATCGGTTGTCGAAACAATGTATACTCCTGCAGTTATGTGCGACAGTGATAATGTGGCGTTGCCATCAGTGTCGGCATTGCAGGACGCGATGATGCGTCCCTGTATATCGGCGAATTGTATTCCGGTGTTCGGAGTGAGGCCTTCGATTGTTACAGTGTTGTCCTGTATGGTTATGCGGTATTCGTTAGCCATGACATCGGCGAGAGCGGCCACGTTGTCGAAAGTGAATTTTGCCACATCGGCAAGTTTGTGGTCATCGCTGAGCTGGTTGGCCTCTACATGCAGATTTTCGCCTACAAACGTTACTACCGGGGTGTCTTCCAGTACGTAGCTGACTGTTGAGCCTCCATGCAAGTGTACAATGAGGCAGTCTTTGAATTCCTCGGCCTGTACAAGCGGAGCCATGAATAATGCCAGCGATGAGAGTATGCCGGCTCTCTTGAGCAAATGTGTCATCGATTTTTTTAAATTACTCATACTAAATTAGGGTAAAAGGGTGAAAATGATACAGATATACCGGTGGAATACGAAGTTTATTCCGGATTGGAATAGCTGCTTGCTTCGTTTACATTTTTTTAGGTTGTTATGAGGCTGTTCATTGCCGAACTGTTGACACACGATTCGCTGATTTAATCTCGGCGTGGTGGCAATTTGCCATAATTATAATCAAACCTGTGTGTTTGGGAAAGCAAGCGCCTTGTATTATGGAATAAATTTCAATATCGCAAAAGTATGTAAAAAAAATGAAACGACAAAAAAATTTTTTTTGTTTTTTTATCGTTTACTCCTTGTGTATTTTACAATATCCTTATAGTCAGCGGCATTGCTGCATATCAGAAATAATGCCGGAATCCCCGCTGTCGACTGCTGCATGAATTACAATTTTTAAGCAGTAGTCAGCGGCGCCACCATAGTTGCCAGGCAGCATCATGTCGATACCGGCGTTGATGGCCGGCGCTATTCCTGTAACGGCAGGTCGTCGGGCCGGAATATGACTGAAGCCGATACGGGCGATGTGGCTATGAAGTAACCCAGACAGCGGTCGCCGGCAAACATGGCATGTCCGTTGCTGTTGTTCTGCAGCGCCTCGAGGTAGTCGTGCATGGCTTGAGAGACGGGGCATACGGTGCATGTGATTTCATCGCCGTCGTAGATAATTTCGTCGTCGTCTTCTTTGTCCGTGTCTTTGCGGGTGGTCATGGTGGTGTATGTGCAGATGCCGCTGTGGGCTATGCGGTTGTCCTGTTCGTCCCAGCGGTATATTTTGCCGTTGCGGTATACTTTCACCCAGTAGCAACGTATGCCGTCGGCAGCGAGGTCGCGGTATTGGCACTGCAATACTGCGACATGGTCGTAAGGCATGCGTATCCAGCTGAATTCCATGCCGGTAATTTCGGTTGGAGGGTACATATGTAGCGCACATGTAGCGCACAAGGGGTCATGTAGTGGATGAAAAAATATCGTTGAAGTTAAGGAAAGCTTTGTGGCGATGTTGAGAACTATATGGCGATTATACCCTCGAGAGGGTATTGTCTGAACGAATAAAAATTGTTAATTTTGCGGAATGATAGACAGGCAGACAGGTTATCGCGGCTCGAATTCGATGCGTGAGATGGTGCAGGACAACAACTTTCTGCTCCACGTAATCAGCAGGTTTGATATCGCCTATGGCTTCGGCGACGAAACAATACAGAAAGTGTGTGAAGACAACGGTGTGCATACGGCAACCTTTCTGGCGGTGTGCAACCTTATCAGCGGGTATCCCTACGATGTTGCATCGGCGTCGCTTGAATCGCTTGTGAATTATCTGCGTCATGCGCACCGGTCGATTACGGAAATTACGTTGCCGCATATCCGCCACCATATGATGGAGGGCATAGTGCATTCGCAAGATAATAAGGTTACGCCGTTGCTTATCCGCTTCTTCGACGAATATACCGCCGAGGTGCGTCAGCATATGGCTAAGGAAGACGGAGAGATATTCGCCTATGCTGAGCAGCTTATGGCCGGCGAAAAGCCCGACGGTGTGACGCTGGCGGATTTTGTTTCGGGGCATGAGCCTATGTCGGAAAAGCTGCATGAGCTGAAAGATATTTATATTTACCATTACAGACAGCGCGATAATGATATGCTGTCGTCGGTGCTGTTCGACATTATTTTGTGCGAGCGCGATCTGGATACGCATTTCGAGGTAGAAAACCGCCTGCTGGTGCCGGTTGTGAAGGCGGCAGAACGCAACTGCAAGGTGGCCAAGCGCGTGGCTACGGAGAGTAGCAAGGCAGTGGCTGTGCTTGGCGAGCGCGAGAAGGAGATAATACATTACATAGCCAAGGGTATGACCAATAAACAGATAGCTGATGTACTTTGTCTGTCGTCGCACACTGTGGCCACACATCGCCGCAACATCTGTGCCAAACTCGACATTCATTCAGCTTCCGGCCTTACACTATATGCTATAGTTCACGGATTGATAGATTTGAGCGAGATAAGTTTCTGATATAAAATATAATACAGCGGTGTAACGCAATTATTTGCGTAAATAATTGCGTTAAAATTGGTTAATATTGTAGATTTGTTATTGACAAAACGAAATTTATGTTGTAAATTTGCATTGCAATTCAGCAACAATACTTTTCCAACCTTTAACTTAATCTACACAATGGAAGAAAACCAGAACCTTGTGCCGGGCCATGACGGCGGCACACACGTAAGCGGCACACCCCTGACCACCGCACTGACAGCAGATGCCGCGCCCGACCTGCTTGTAAACTCGATTGACCGCCGCATAGTGAAAGTGCGCCCCATGTCGACTCCCATCGACCAACTTTCGCGTCATGCAGGAGCCCGCAGCGCATCGTCGATGACCGTTGAGTACTACTCGGTAGATACCAAACGGACCGAAACCGAAGTAATTTCCGACCTCGACGCAGCTTCAGTTGTGACCGACGACGACGGCAACATCACTATCAGCCTCCGCACCGGCTGTGACCAGATTTTCGATCCTTCGGAAACTGTACTCGTGCCCGGAGTATCCGGAGCCGACGGACAGCCGCTGGTACTCTATACTGTGGCCCGACGTGAACGCGGCGTGGACTTCAGTGTGGTAAATCCGGTCATGGCCGATGGCGCGGCTCAGGTGCCGCAAATTACAGTCGGCTGCAAGCTGGTGAGAATGGGTCGCGCTGCGGCCGAACTCGACGTACAGACCGCCCAGTTTTCTGCGCTGCCCAGAAAGCAGAATAATAACTGTCAGATTTTCAAGATGCAGGTAGAGCAGAGTACTCTGCAGAAATTGGCAGGAAAGGAAGTGGGGTGGACTTTCTCCGACCAGGAGGAGGCCGCGATAATCGACATGCGTCTAGGCATGGAGAAGAACTTCGTGTTCGGAGCCAAGGCCAAAATTATGGACAATGTCAAGAACGAACCTGTATACCTGACCGGAGGTATCTGGAGCCAGGCCGGACGGCAGTTCGTGCTGCGTCTTGCCAAGCTGGGCGAGGGCGATATGATTGACCTGTGCAGTGCCGCATTCACACGCAATGCCGGCAGCAAGCAAAAACTGCTGATAGCCGGTACAAGACTGATGGAATCACTGAGCCGCATGGAGTGTACACGCTCCATTACCGCCGGCGACACTATGGTGCGCTGGGGTATAGAGTTCAAGGAAATCCGCAGTAATTTCGGCTCGCTGCTTGTGCTGCACAGCGAGGTGTTTGATCAGTGCGGCCACGAAAGCGACGGTCTGGTTGTCGATCCGGAATATGTGACCAAGTACGTGCATCTGCCATTTAAGGTAGAGAAACTCGACCTCCGCCGCAGCGGCCAGCGTAACACCGATGCTGTGGTCATTACCGAGGCTTCGTGTCTGGTACTCCGTTATCCCGATGCCCACATGCGAGTAATCGGCGAGTGATATGGACTATCAGGAGCTGAAGAAACTGGCCGGTTTCAGCAGTCTGCATGAGGACTGCACCGTTGAGCGTTTCGACGGTATCGACATCGACGCGGTGCTGCGTCCGCGCCTGGAGGCCGAATATCTGCAGAGGCTCGACAGCGCCGACCTTGACCTGCTCCGACTTGAAGATGTGAGGGCCAGCGTGGCCCTCGCATCGCGGGACGGAGTCACGGTACTGGAATTGCCTCCCGACTGCCGTAGGCTTGTGTCCGTGCGGCTGTCAGGCTGGAAGCGTCAGGCCGAGATTATTGATGCCGACAGCGGCGACCCGCGACTAAAACTCATAGGCAATGAATATGCTCTGCCCGGGGCGGAGCATCCGCTGGCAATACGCCGCGGACGCCAATACGAACTATGGCCCGGAGTGCCGCAGCTGACGCCTGCCGAAGACATTCTGGCCGAAGCCATTGCAATTATAATATGAACAAGCACACAACACACGACAACCGACTTATATATGCCGCCCGCGACGCCTGGCTTGCCGCCGGTGACTTCCGCCGGCGTCGCGACAGATTCAAACGCTATACCTATGGCGACCAGTGGTCGGACAAGATATGCGACGGTCCGTGGCTGCGCAGCGAGCGCGAGCAGATTTACCTCAGCGGCAAACAACCCTACACCAACAACCTCATTCGGCAGCTGGTGAAGACTGTAGTGGGTCGCTTCAGGGTTCTGGCCGAAAGCCGAGGCTATTACAGCAAGGCCGGAAGTGCCCCGCGTATGCCCGAGCTCGACGCGCGCCTGCTTGAAGAATTCCTTATCAGCGGCATGGCCGTGCAGCGCATAGGCCTTGACGGCGAAGTGGAGAACGTGAATCCCCGTCTGTTTTTCATAAACGCCGTGAAAGACCCCTGTTGCCGCGACATAGAACTGATAGGGCAGTGCCACGACATGAGCTTGCCCGAAGTGTACGCCCGCTTCGGCCACGGCAGCCTGGAGCGAATTAGCCGTCTGACCGACATATTCAGGCAGTCGGCGGCGCGAGGCGCCATGCCGGTGGACTTAGGCCTTAGCGATGACGCCGACTTCTTTACGCCAGCTCCGGGCAAGTGCCGGGTAGTGGAGATGTGGACACTTGATGCCATGAGCCGCCTGATGTGTTCCGAGCCCGACAGCGGCGATATATGCTACAGGCCTATTGACGAACTCGACAGCATACATGCCGAAAACGACCGCCGCATACGCAATGGTCTGGAGCCGGTCGAGGTTGTGCCCGACATACAGTTTGTGTGGAACTGCCGCTGGTACAGCCCCTCGGGCGAGTTGCTCGACAGCTGTCGCTCGCCTTACGCACACGGTTCGCACCCCTATGTGCTGCGGCTGTATCCGCTTACCGACGGCGAGATACACCCCTTTGTGGAGGATGTGATAGATCAGCAGCGCTACATCAACCGCCTGATTATGATGATTGACAAGATGATGGCCTCGGCAGCCAAGGGCGTGCTGCTGTTTCCTGTCGACCAGCTGCCCGAGGATATGAAGTGGGAAGAGGTGTTCGATACCTGGGCGCGCAGCGACGGCGTGATTCCGATTACAGGCCGCGGAACTTCGCTGCCTCAGCAGGTGGTGACACCCACCGACGGGGTAGGGGCATACCGCCTGCTGGAACTGCAGATGAAACTGTTCGACAATATAAGCGGAGTGGGCGATGCCCTGCAAGGCCGTAGCATAGGCGGTACGGCGGGTGCCGCTCTCTACGACAGGCAGGTGGAGAACGCCACCATAGCCATGGGCGACCTGCTCGAAACCTTTGCATCGCTGATTGAAGAACGATCTAAAATATTGGAGGTATGCAGCGCAAGGAATTCTGCGAGGCCTTCGCTCAGATGAGCCGGCGCCCCGACGTGCTGGCCCGGCGGCTTGGCCGCGACGCCATAATCAATCTGACCATACAAAACAGCCGGCCGCCAGACTTCGGGGTGGAATACGATACCGCAATAGTGATGGTGGGACGCCTGCGGCGCGAACGTCCCGACATGAGCGACGAAACCCGTCCGCGCCGCCTCTTCTGGCGCGAGATGCTCGAGCGAGTTGACCGTCTGATGGCTCCGCCGCACAATCTGCGCCTTGGCGAGGCAGTGCAGAAAGTACTTGCCTATCAGCGGCCTTCGCGCTGGTATATGAGTCATGCGGCGGCAAAACGCATGCTTGCCGATGAAGAATAACTGCCTATAATTTTTTAAACAGACATGAGAATTACTATTTCGATAAACGATATAACCAAGCGTATCTACGCCATATCGGCCGTCAGGGCCGTGAATGCGTCGGACGGCCAAAAAACGGCAGTACTGACGCGCGACAATGCCCTACTGCTCAGGCGCCTTATCTGCGACAGTTTCATGCACACGGTAGGAGAGCTGGCCGCAAGTGTGACAGACTTCTCACCGCCTGAGTCCGATGACAGTAGCAGCGACATATTGTGGATAGATCTTGACTGCGAATCGCCGGCGCCCGGAGTTGCCGGCGAAAGTCTGGCCGCTGCGGTTCTGGGCACAGTCCTTTCGCTGGCCTTTTCGGGCAGTTTCGGCTCTGAATCCGACGAATATGCCGTGGCAGCAGCCGGTGCCATCCGAAATCTGCGGCGAGCCACGGCCCGTTGCGGGCGTCTGCGCAGGCATATATGCTGAGTCGTATATTTCGCGACTATGCAATTGTGTGATTGTGTTGATTTTTAGCATAAAATGGTGCTGAAAAATTTGGATAAGCAAAAAAAATACGCTACCTTTGCAGTCGAAATTTTCCGCAATAGGCCGGATGAAAAGAGGGCGCAATGCTAAAGCGCTCCGCCTCAGCGGGTTAATATATATGTTTATAATATAATGTACGCAATTGTAGAAATTCAGGGACAGCAGTTCAAAGCCGAAAGCGGCAAGTTCCTGTATGTACACTATCTCGGCGACGTTGCCAAAGCAGGCGATACCGTAACATTCGACCGCGTTCTGCTGGTTGACGCCGATGGTGATGTCAAGGTAGGCGCACCCACCGTGGAAGGCGCAAAAGTAGTATGTGAAGTAGCTTCGCACAAGGCCAACTACGGTGGTGGCGAAGAAACAGAAACCACTCTTTTTAAGGGCGACAAAGTTATCGTTTTCAAGAAGAAACGCCGCAAAGGCTATCGTCGCAAAAACGGTCACCGTCAGTACTTCTCCAAGCTTGTAATCAAGGACATCGTTGCATAACCCTTTAAAAAACACAGAAAATGGCACATAAAAAAGGCGTTGGTTCATCAAAGAACGGCCGTGAGTCGGAAAGCAAACGACTCGGCGTTAAAATTTTCGGTGGTCAGGTATGCAAGGCTGGCAACATCATCAAACGTCAGCGTGGCACCGTACACCACCCCGGCCTGAATGTAGGCATGGGCAAAGACCACACTATCTATGCCCTCATCGACGGCACCGTGCTCTTCACCGAAGGTCGCAACGGTCGCAAGTTTATCAATGTAACTCCCTTAGGCGAGGCATAAGCGATAGACGACATCGTTAAAGAAGCAAAAAGCAGAGCTGTAGTAGCTACAGCTCTGTTTTTTTTGTACCATCCACCGGCACTCGCTCTCTCCCACGTCGGGAGGGCGGCCGGGGAGTATAAGCACCTCTGAATGAACGGCAGCTGTCCGCCGATGTAACCTTAATGACGCTTTTTACTGAAAAATTTAGAAAAATCGCCAATAACTTTCACGTATATCAGAAATTATATTTATCTTTGCGATTGCATCGATTGGCAGATGCTGTTGTATCATTATAATGAACCAACTATATACCGCAATATGAAAAAATTAATCCTCTCCGTATTGGCCGCCATCGGTTTAGGTACCATGGCGTATGCAGTACCTGCAATGCCCGGATTGCGTACCTTTACGCAACCCGACGGAAGCACCGTGACCGTACGGCTGCTGGGCGACGAAAGAGCCCACTTTTATGTAAGTGACGACAACTACCCGCTGCTTGAAGACAGCGAGGGCCGTCTGTGCTATGCCGAAATAGGCGTTGACGGTCTTGTAAGGGCCTCAGGCGTGCAGGCACGTAATTCGGCTCGCCGTGCGCAGGCCGAAAAAGACATCATGGCCCGCGCCGACGCCGCCGACCTGAGTCAGCGTCTTATGAAGCAGATACTCGACAACTCTCCAGCCCGAGTGCCCCAGACCGGTATGGGCCTTACAGACAGTACCTTCCCGAGTAAAGGCGAAATCCGTGCCCTTGTGATTCTGGTAAATTATGCTGACGTTAAGTTCAATACTCCTAACGCACAGGACTACTTTACCCGATTGATGAACGAAGAAGGTTTCAGCGACAACGGCGCTACCGGTTCGTCGCGCGACTACTATATCGCATCCAGCAACGGACAGTTCCGCCCTATATTCGATGTGGTAGGCCCCGTTGACTTGCCCAACAACCGCAGTTACTACGGCGGTAACAACACCTATGGCAACGACGCTCATCCGGCCGACATGGTAATCCAGGCCTGCCAGTTGCTTGACGACGAAGTTGACTTCAGCCTCTACGATGCCAACAACGATGGCTTTATCGACAACATATACGTGTTCTATGCCGGTGCCGGTGAGGCTTCAGGCGGTCCCAGCGACTCGGTATGGCCTCACAGCTGGGATGTATTCTCAGCCGGCGGTCAGAATCATCGCTTCGACGGCAAGACTCTCAACCACTATGCCTGCTCAAACGAGTGGATGCCTTTGTATGTTCCTGCCGGTCCCGATGGTATCGGCACCTTCTGCCACGAATTCGGCCATGTACTTGGTCTGCCGGACCTCTATGACACCCAGAACTCGGCAACCGGCTATGGCCCCGGCTCATGGTCAATCATGGCACACGGTTCGTATAGCAACAATTCGCGTACCCCTCCAACATTCTCGTCGTACGAGCGCAACGCACTTAGCTGGATGGAACTCCAGCCGCTGACCAAGGCTGCCAGTATCGAACTCGACCACCTGCTCGAAAGCAACTACGCTGCAGTAATTTCGGTGCCCGGCAACGACAACGAGTTCTTCCTCTTTGAGAACCGACAGCTGCGCGGTTGGGATGCCTATCTGCCCAACCATGGTATGCTGATATGGCACATCGACTATGCCCCTACTGTATTCAATCATAATATTGTAAACAATGATGGTACCCACCAGTATGTCGACCTGATTGAGGCCGGTGGTGTCAGCGCCCGCGATGCCGCTATTCCCTTCCCCGGTTCATATGGCGTAACCGATTACGACGCAGTTGGCTGGGGCGGTGTTGAAATTGGCCTGCCTATAACCAATATCGCCGAGGCCAATAATGTAATCAGCTTCGATGTCCTTGGCGGTATCACTTCGCTGGCCGACCCCACTTACATAAAGGCCCTGCCCGAAGCTACTACCCCTTATTCGCTTACCCTGCAGTGGGATGAAGTGCCCGATGCCAACCAGTATCTGCTCTCCGTATGGAGCGGCGATGCCGACTACGTGAAAGGCTATGTCGAAAAAAGTGTGCGTAGCACCACTCATGTTGTTGAAGGACTTACCCCCGAAACAGAGTACCACTTCAGCCTCAAGGCCAAAGCCGGCAGTGTAGTATCAGCCAAGTCGGTAAGCGGCTCCGCTTCGACAACCGATGTTACATTCGCATTTATAAAAGTCAACACTCTGCCTGCCGAAAACATCAGCGAAAATGGCTTTACCGCCCGCTGGGAGCCCGCCGACGGTGCAAGCGACTATGAGGTAAGCTTCAGCGCTGTTGTGGCCGGACGCACCAACAAAATCATTGCCGACCAGGGTATCAGGACACCCGAGGGCTGGTCGACCAATGTAGTGCGTAACTTCTCTTTGCCGTCTTATGCCGGCAAGGCAGTTCCGGCGCTCCGCTTTGATAGCGACGAAGATTATCTGAGTACAGAAGTGTTTACCGACGAACTCACAGAACTGGAGTTCTGGTATCGTGGCAGCTCGAACGGTGAGTCTAATACTATAGAAGTTCAGTTCCGTCCCGATGAAGACAGCGAATGGGTTACCGCCCACACCATATGTCCGATTGCCGCCAGCGGCACAACTGTAAATGTCAAGGCTCCCATGTCAAGTCATCAGGCACGTATCGTGTTCCGTAGCAGCGACAAAGGAGTTCTTGCAATCGACGACGTTACCGCTCACACCCAGGCCCTTATTGTAAAGGCTATCGAAGGTTGTCAGAACCTGTCGACCGGCGGCAAGACCAGCTACGACTTTGAGGTGACTCCGGATATGGATGTACGCAACGAACTCTATTACACCGTGGTAGGTGTGAATGACCGTGGCAACAAGACTATGGTGTCAGATTCGCGCTACGTTAAGCTTGGTTCAAGCGGCGTGGAAAATGTAATCGAAACAGCCGACAACGCTATCCGTGTACGTGGTCTGCAGATTATATACTGCGGCGAAGCTGGTGCTGCGATGAATGTGTTCGACACCACCGGTCGCCTGATTGGCAGCGCAACTGCCGACGGCAACGGTACAGCAGTGTTCACCGTTCCCGCTCCCGGTTTCTATGTGGCTGTGGCAGCAGGCAAAAGCGCCAAAGCTCTCTGCCGCTGAACCAATACGGCTATAAAACGATAAAGCAGGGCCGCACCATCATGGCGCGGCCCTGCTTACGTTGTCATTGTGGCATATTCGGCATGCAGGCCGATATGTCAATGCCGGCTGTGTTTCTTGTGTTCGTAGAGCTGATATGAATTGATTATGTTGTGCCAGATACTGTAGAAGCCGCCTGCAATAGAGGTGATGGGCGAGAAGAATGTGTAGCCCATCCAGATGGCAAGTACTGTGTTTTTTTGGCCCAATGCCTGTCCGGCGGTAATTTTGTCGTGATATACAGCACCGATGCGGCGCCCTATGCCGAACTGCAGCAGACAGCATGCCAGCGACACCGCCACAAGCCACAGCTGGGTCGAAACCGATACACTGCAATGCACTATGCTGCGTGTGGTCACGGCTATGGCCAGAGCCAGAGCTACAGCCCAGAGATAGAACGACAGCTCCTGATACTGCGCCAGTCGGCGGCACAAGGCCGGCCAGAGAGTACGCACAGCCATGGCTCCCGCCAACGGCATGAGCAAAAGCGGAAACACCTTGCCAAGTATCAGCAGTGCCGAACTGACAAGCGACAACTCCGGATTAGGGTGAACAAAAGGTACCATAGCCGGTATAAGCATGGCATTAGCCAGGTTTATCAGTATGGTGTAGGTGGTGATGTTGCCTACGTCGCCGCCAAGTTTCTTGGTGATTACAGCCCCGGCGGTAGCGGTGGGGCATATAAGACACAGCATGGCGCCCTCGAGCACCACCCTCAGTGCGCTGTGCGGCAACACTATCAGCACGCTGCCGATTATGGCAAAGAGGCCACACTGTATCAGCAACAGCCACAGATGCCATCTGCGCAGGCGCAGATGGCGCGGGTCAATCTTGCAGAAAGTAAGAAAGAGCATGGCGAAGATAAGCATCGGCTGTATCACCGCCACTGCCCGGTTTGCTGCCGCATGAGCCGAAAGAGGCAGCGGAAGGGCTGTAAACACAAAGTAACCGGCCACGCCTGCCAGGATGGCTATGATTAAAGTCCAGTCTTTAAGAAAGTTGCTGATTTGCATTGTTTGGAGTCTATATTTGGTGCTGCAAAGTTAGCAACTTTTTGTCAGACTGCGGCTATTTTTCTTCTGTCAGGAAGCCTTGGGCACGTGCTGCCGCGAGCGAGTTATATCTTTCGCCTTCGCGGTAATAGTCGGTGATGTGTGCCACCCAGTCGTTGTCGCTGCTGCCGCCGGCGCGGGTAGCGTTGTATTTCTGAATTTCGCGGTCGTATCGAATTATATCGCCGGCCATGTCATCGCTTCGGTATACATTGCGGTAAATCAGCAGTTCCTCGGGCTGTTTCGGCTTCAGGTCGGGCAGTTCGCGCGGTATTCCCAGAGCCAGACCGCACACCAGGCATACACCTTTGGGCAATTGCAGCAGAGCGCTTACTTTTTCGGGGTCGGCCGTACGGATATAGCCGATAGGGCAGGTGCCTATGCCACGGCTCTCTGCTGCCACCAGAGCGCTCATCAGAGCCAGCGATGCGTCAATCACACCTACGGTGTATCCGTCGGCAGTATCGGGAAAAACCGAGGGTTCCACGCCTTTGGCCTTCCATGCTATTTTCATTTTGTGGTAATCGGCCACAAATACCAGAAAGTGGCTGCATGTCTTTATCTGTTTCTGGTTTGTGATTTCGTAGAGCTTCTGCTTTATGTCTTGGTCGCAGATGTCGATTACCGAGAATTGCTGCCCGTTGTAGCTTGTGGGAGTGTTGCGTATGGCCGCGTATATAAAGTCCATATCGCCCTCCGGTATGGGGTCGTACTCGTAGCGGCGTATGCTTCGGCGCTCTAACAGAGTCTGTTCAACTGATTTTTTCATACTAAATTATGTTTTTCAATTATAACAAAAACAGCATACCGGAAGTTTGGCGGTAGCCTCCATTCATATTTTGGCTTTTGGGGATGCAAATAAGCAGTCGTGTTGGCGTAATTGCTTATCTGGCATTGTCGAGTATAGCCTGTACGGCGTTGATTTCGAGGAAGGTGGCTCCGGTGCCGTTCAAAGCTCCGAGTACTGCTATGCGGTCGTCGGGCGTGAGCAGCCCCTGGTCGATGAAGTCCCGTAGGGCATCGAGAGGATATCGCTGTGCGCAGGTGTAATAGTCCTTGTAGTAGTAAGCCTTGATGCCGTAGGATATGCTGAGCCATCGCATAGTGCGTCGGCGGTAGCATATGGCGTATACCGGGCAACTGCCGCGGAACGAGGCAATGAAGCGTGCCGTGCGTCCGTGCAGTGCGTTGGCAATAATGGCCTTGGTGCCGATTTCGCGCTCCGACACCACAGCCTGGCGTGCCAGAAAAGATGTTACGTGGGCATCGGCCAGCTGGGGTATATTGTCGGCGGTGGTGGTGGCAGTGAGCGAGCGCTCAACTTCGCAGGCCACACCGGCCATGGTGCGCACAGCCTCTACAGGGTAACGTCCGTTGGCGGTTTCGCCCGATAGCATCAGACAGTCGGCCCGCTGGTATACGGCGCTGGCTATATCGCTGATTTCGGCGCGGGTAGGCCTGGGATTGGTAATCATGGAGTGCAGCATCTGAGTGGCCACAATCACCGGATGGTGTGTGGCAATGCACTTGCTTATCATCTCGTGCTGAATCACCGGTATGCGTGCGGCGGGAACTTCAATGCCTAAGTCGCCGCGGGCCACCATAATGCCGTAGGAGGCCTCGAGAATGGAGTCGAAATTGTCTACACCTTGCTGGTTCTCGATTTTAGCTATGATTTTCATGTCCGAACCCAGGGCATCGAGTTCGGCCTGTACGGCGTGGATGTCGTCGGCGGAGCGTACAAACGAGTGTGCTACAAAATCGACGCCTAAGCGGGCGGCCACGGCCAGTGTGGCTCGGTCGCGGTCAGTTAATGCCGGCAGCCTGATGTCGGAGCCCGGAATATTGACACTCTTACGCGAGCCCAGTTCGCCGTCGTTGAGGCAGCGGGCGGCAATCAGTCCGCTGTCGCTGTCTACACTCAGAATCTCAAAGTCGAGTTCTCCGTCGTCGATAAGTATATGCTGTCCCTGACGAACATCGCGGGCAATGTCGGGGTAGTTGAGATTAATAATCCGCAGCGATGTTCGCCCGGTGGTGTTGCCCGAAAATTGTACAAGCATACCCTCGCGGAAAGCCAGTTTGCCTTCCGGGTCTTCGTTGGTGGTGGTACGGATTTCGGGGCCTTTGGTATCAATCATTATGCCGATGCGCGGCGATACCTCGCGGCAGTTGCGCACAATGCTTGTGATGCCTTCTTCGCCCAGATGGGCCGAATTCATGCGTACTACATTCATGCCTGCCTCGAACAGACTGCGTATGAAATCCACGCCGCAGCGGCGGTCAGAAACTGTGGTGATTATCTTGGTGCTCTTCTGAAGCATATTACAATTATAATATAAGTGATTTTAACCTAAAACAGATGTAACCGCACAAGCGGTCGGTACAAAATTAACAAAAAACTGCGTCATGGCCAAACAAACTCGTCGGTCTGTTCATAGTTTCGTGCGAGTTTGCGAAATCCGTCATGCCCGGCAGGCTATTGCTGTTAGCCGGAACTTGCCGGAAGTTGGCCATTTTAATGAAATTTCGCTACAATATGTTGGCATTTTTTGTTACTTTTGTAATAAAATAGGTAAAATGAAGAAGAAAAAAGCACGTAGAAAATATAAAGCAAAATCAAACAGACGTTTAGCCATATTGGCGCTTGCCGTGCTGGCGGCGGGCGCCATTGTGTTTGCCGTGGCTCATCGCGGATGTTGCGGCGGCGAGGCAGCCAAGGACGGTATTGAGGACGAAGGACCGCTGTGGAGCGACACTCTCACTAATGCCTCCTCGGCTGTGCCCGCGCTGAGGCCCATGGATTGCGAAATCGAGAATTTTATGGCCCGAAACGGTATTAAGGGCATGCAGGTGGCTGTGATGTCACATGACTCGCTGCTTTACGCCAAGGGTTACGGCTGGGCCGATAAGGAACGCGGCGAGCCGATGACTCCAACATCGATGATGCGTATTGCATCGGCCTCGAAACTAATCACTGCCGTGGCTATCATGCGCATGGTCGAGGACGGTATAATAGGCCTTGACTCCAAGGTATTCGGGCAGCAGGGTATACTCAATGACTCGATTTACACCTGCTCGCTGGCCGACCCTCGCATGGCCGATATTACTGTTGACCAGCTGCTTATGCATGCCGCCGGCTTCGGCCGCGGCGGGGGCGATCCAATGTTTACCATGAAGGATATAGTGCAGCGCAATAAGCTCAAGGGTGCGCCTGACAGCGAAAAACTGGCCTCGCTGGTGTTGCGCCGCCGTCTGGCATACGAGCCCGGCAAGAGCCGCCGCTACAGCAACTTCGGCTATCTGCTGCTTTCGCTTATTATAGAAAAGAAAAGCGGCCGGCAGTATTGGGAATATGTCGACAGCGCTGTGCTGCAGCCTGCCAAGGCGGCGAATTTCCGTTCGGGCACAAACTATTACGCCGACCGCCACTTTGGCGAGGTTAAGTACTACGGCCCCGATACCACGCTTGTCGAGGAGTATAACGGCAGCGGCAAGATGGTGGAGCGTGTGTATGGCGGCAACGACATCAAGGGCCTCAAGGGCGCCGGCGGCTGGGTGGCCTCGGCTCCGGATTTGTTGCGTGTGGTGGCTTGTATCGACGGCTACGAAGGTGTGCCCGATCTGCTTTCCGGCAAGAGCATATCTCTGATGGCCGAAGCCGATAACGAGGATAAGCACAGCATGACCCGTGGCTGGGCGGAAATTGAGGAGGACGGCAGTTGGGTACGCACCGGCACACTCAGTTCGAGCCACGCGTATATACGGCTGTTTCCCGACGGTCGCTGCTGGGCCATACTCACCAACAGCGGCAATTGGCGAGGTGCCCGTTTTGCTCGCGACATGAGCCGCCTGGTGAGCAATCTCAACGCACGATATGCCGCGAAAATGCCTCATCGCAGTCTGTGGTGATAATACAGAAGCGCCAGAGCAGTATACTCTCCGGCGCTTCTGTATTATAGGGGGAATTGTCAGCGAATCACAATCTTGTCGACAGTATTGCCGCGACGGCAAATGTAGATGCCGGGCGACAGGTTCCCGTCGGCTTTGATTTTTATGCCTCTGAGGTCGAAATATTCGGCCTCGGTGTTGTCTGAAACTACATCGGCTATGCCGGTAGTCGATATGCTCACTATGTTCGAGGCGGCCGATTCGCCTTGCTCATACACGGCGGTAACATAATATATATCGCTGTCATTGCCGCGTTCGACATTGTATTCCGTTGCTGACAGCAACGAATCATTAAGCCTGATATGGTTGCGGTACACGTTGTATCCAAGCAGAGTAAGTTCGCGCGGCTGGCCTGGTGTGATAAAGGTGATGTCATCAAGAAGCATCATATAACAGTTGTCGGACGTACAGCGTATGGCAAAGTGGCGGGCTCCGTCAGGCAGGCTTACAAAATAGGGCGTCCATTCGGTAGGCACCACAGTAGAGTGCATTATAGGCATCATATCTTCAAATGTGTTTCCGGAGGTGGAGTAGTATACTTCAAAGGTATCGTTGCCGTATGAATCGTTGAGCGAGAGTGCGTAGAACTTGACAGTCTGCGGGCCTCCGTATAATACCGGCGAAACCAGCCAGTCATCGCTGGCTATCGGACGCTGGTCGGCATCGATTGAGGCCATCTGGGCAAGAGATACATATCCGCGTGTTCTCACGAACTCGAATTCTCCTTCACATGTCATGGTCCACCATGCCTGCTGTGTAAAATCCACCGGCATTTCAATCTGTTGCAGACCTACAACGTAGCCTTTGTCGCGGTCAATCATGGTCCATCCGTCGTTCAGTTTGGTGGTGAAGGCCTCATAGCTTTCAAAATCTTCAGTCTGCGGCATCGGTGCTGCTTTCGACAAGTCGGGAGCCTTCCAGCTGAGCAAAAGCTTGTTGTTATCTTTGTCGTCGGAGAGTTCAAGATATTTAGCCACTGGATGTTCGGGAGCTATGAACGTGATATTGAATGGTGCCGTCACATTATCTTCCGGATTTTCTTCGCCATCATTTATGACTTCTACAGTGAAAGTGGGCATGGGCGAATCGGCGGCAGAGAAGCAGGCCGACAGTGTGAAGTCTTCGCTCTGGAACGATTTCAGAAGACTGCCGTTGGCAGTAGCGACCGTACGCCCGTCGCATACAAGACATACCTGATACTTATCCACATCGGAACATCCCATATTGATTACCCTGGCCTGCACCTGATATTCTTCGCCTGCTTCGGCATATGGAGTGAAATCGCGTAGTTCCGCAACAAGATCTATGTTGTCGAGAAGCCGAACTTTCATGTTGTCAAGAGGAATGTATCCATAGGTAATGATTGTACCCTTGATGATGATATGTACGGTTTTTCCGGCGAAATTCGACAGAGGGAAGTCGAGTCGGTTCCATCCCACACGAGGGAATTCGGTGAGTATGAAGCCGCCTATAGTGGTGCGTTCTTTGGTTTCCGCGTCCATTACTATGAGTTCGATTGTGTTCTCATCCTGTGGATACACATAGGTATAGAAGCTCACAAAGGCATCTCTTTCGGCTGGTAGACTGATTTTTCCGGTAGATACTTCGCCGGTGAGATTCGGGGCATTTCCGATCATGCACAGATACCCTCCGTCGCCGTCCTGCGACTGCGGGTCGGAGAAGTCATCGAGCATGCGCCAGCTGACTTCAGGATCGCCGTCGACGGCAAGAACAAAGTCTTCGGTTCCGTTTTCAACAAACGAATATTCGTAGGGCAGTGTGTAGGGGTCGCCCACAAACAGGATGTCTGTCGACACAGGAGTTGATTCATCTCCGTGTATTTCTGCCGTGAGAATCAGGTTCAAGGCAATCTGTTCGCCCGGGGCGAGATGCAGGTCTATTGTATGTGAGGTTTGTTTTGTGCTTGCCACAAGCGTTTTAGAACCTGAAGACAGATCATAGATTTTGTACGATACTATGTCGGGATTTATGGAGCATCCGTTCACATCGGTTTCGGGCGCCTGCCATCTGAGTTCCACTTTGCCTTGTCCGAGATCGGTGAACGACTTGATTACAGGCGATACCGGAGTGCTGATTCCTACATAGTGAGTCTGTTGTACGCCGGATCCGCTGCCAACGCTGTTTGCAGCTACGAACGAATAAGTATAGTTGCCATAGGCAGGAACCTTGGCATCGGTGAAACTCCGGGTTTCTCCGGGTTTTATGTTGTTAAGCTGGTCGAGTTTTGTTCCGTTACGGAATATGGATACGTTTACTGTGCCGGACAGGTCCGCGCCATCGATTGATTTTGACGGCGCTTTGAATCCTATTGTCACGGCAGCTGCGCCTGACGGATCATTAGTGAATTCGATATCGGTGATTTCCGATGGCTCGCCTCCGTTTTTAGCCTCATCGATGGCTATGTTGTCGATAAACAGATAGCCTGACATTACGTTCGCACGGAGTGTGGTGCCATGTATGCCCATGTAGTAAAGTCCGTCTTCGGGAGCGCGAAACCATCCGCCTACATGTTTGTTTCGTCTGGAATCGACATGTACTGTGGGTATAACAAGGTATTCCATGCCTTCCACATCATTGTAGTGACCGAGCCATACCTCAAAGGTATGGTCACCTCCGACGGTGTACAGCGATGCATCCATATTCACATAGTAGTATTTGCCTTCTTCCAGTCGGATGGCGCGTGGAATCAGCCAGTCGTCGGCGGCAGGAGTGTCGATAGGGTAGAGCAGATAGGCGCATTTGCTGTACTCGACGCCATCGCTGTAGTTATACAGCCACCATGAACGTCCGTCATTGTTGGCATCGATGATTTCGAACTGGTTTGTGAAAGTGTCGTGTTCCTCACCCTTGGGTAAGTCGTCGAATATTTCGCAGAAGGGGGGCAAAAGCGGGTTCCGCTCGCCTATGCGGTGCATGGAGTTCGATGTGCCGCGAAACTTTGCGGGAGTGTCGATACGGGCATATCCGCTTATGGGAGTACCATGGATCGGAACACCGGCATGGCATTGCATTCCGGCAGCCAGTGTGCAGGCAGCAAGAAGAGTGTATTTAAACTGTTGTTTCATGTTTGCGTAGTTAAGGCATTATATGGCGAGTTTGAATATTGTGTTTCCGGCTTTGACCAGATATATTCCATGTGGAAGTTTTTCCGGGTTCACGGATCGACCCTGAAGATCGAAGACTTCAACCGGTCCGTCGTGTCCGCTTGTATGGACCGTACCGTCCGGTGAAACATACACATGAGGCTCGTCGGAGTGTGATGTGTCGGTTATTCCGCTGTTTTCAAGAGTTGTGGCCTTGACCATTCCGGATTCCCGCGATGCAGTGCCGGAGTTGTCGACACCGAGCACATTATAGTAGTAGTCGGTGCCGGAAAGGAGTCTGTCCACAACCAGACTTGTTGTACCCGGCCCTGTGTGGCGGCCGGTCCAGTTGTCGACCGGAGTGTATGTCTGTCCGGATACATATTTTATTTCAATATCATCGATTGCGAGCGAGCCTTTTTCCTTGCGTCGGTATACAATGCGGACGGCCAGGGCACCGGATGGTATTTTATCGGCTCCGAGAGTCAGCACAGAGCCCTGACTCATGCGTTGCGGCAGTTCTGTTGCAATTGGATACGACCATTTGCCGTCTGAAAGGAATGATATTTCTATATAGCTCAGTCCTGACCCCGACCGCTCTCTGTACCAAAAGGTTAATTCGGCGATGTCTTCTTGTACCGCAGGTGATTGAATGCGGGCATAGTCATCCGACATCAGCAGCGACGGAGATTCCTTCCCATAATATCCGTTTATCGCCATTGTGGAACTGCAGTTCGTGCTCCAGCCCGGCGGAAGAGCATCCAGTCCGTCGGAGAAGTCTGTGCCTGACGTTGTGGTCTGTAGTTCGCCGGCTGTGAACACATTTACAATATAGTCAGTGGCACCCTCGAGCGGCTGCCAGGATGCAGTGAACCGGTCGTGAGATATGTCGCTTGCCTCATTGGTTTGGGGTGTGTAGAAGCAAAATGACCATGCCGGTGTGTCAACTGAAACCTCATCGGAAATCTCGCCGGCGACAGTGCCTGATACTGCGGTTACGGTGGCATAATATCTGGTGTCGGGTTGAAGACCTTCCACATTTATCAGGGCATCGGAAACAATAATGTTCTCATAGGCGCCTGCCGGAATGGAATTTCCGTTCTCGCGGGTGTAAATATTTATTCTGTAATCCGCTCCTGTCTGCGGGTTCCATGTGAGAGAGAAGGATGTAGGTGTGATGTCCCGGACTTCGATTCCGTCTACTTTCTCCAGCGAGGTTATTGCCTTGCAGACATCGAACGATATAATGCCGCCGGCTTCCATAATCCGTGAAATTGGAGCGTTTGTCGGATTACCGCTGCACGACAGCATGTTCGGATAGCCTTCATCGCCAAGAAACGTTATAGCTGATGAACCCGGAAAAGTATGGCCCGATGCGGTATAGCTGTCGGCTCGTACAATATCCACGCCAAGCATGCCGCGGATGGTGTTCACCATATTTCTTTTCCAGTATTCCGGCATATAGTTTATGTGCCATACGAGCAGTCCGTGGCCCGGCAGATAAGCGTCCCAGCCTTTTTGCTGCCTGTTTTCAAGGAGAAAATATTCATTGGGATTGTCGGCTGTGTAGATGCGGAAGGCTTCATTTGAGCTGAGGTCGCGAAGGCTCAGGCTCATCGGAGTATCACCTATGTCGCGGGGTTCGAGCCATCCGAGCGACATTCGCTCGAGCGCTGTCATCAGCGGAGGTGTGCGTGAATTGTTCAGATGGCAGCCTGTGTCCATCGTTGACCACAGTCCTGGTGTTACAAGGCCCATTCCGGTGGTGTCGTAGAGGTCAGGCAGGCCCATTACATGGCTGAATTCATGGCATACGGTGCCGATTCCTTCCAGATGCCATGTCTGTGTGCCGGAATCATCGCGGATCATCCGGCATTCGTTCGAACAGGCATAATGGTTGAGTCTGACGCCGTCGAACAGAAAGGTTTCGCCCGACAGCCGTTCTATTTCCGAGGCGTGTTGCCAGATGCAGTCATCGGGATTTCCGCCGGTAGCACCGCCTTGTCCGGCATAGAATACATACACGTTGTCGATTATGCCGTCGTGGTCGCGGTCGTAGTCATTGAAGTCCACAATGTCGTCGATGGCCCGGCAGCCTTCTTCCACCATATGCCACGCATGCAGGTTCTCGCCGTTTGTTTTTATGTTGTAATATGCCAGGTCATGCTCAAGAGTTATGGGACCGAATACATCGAATGTGAGGTCGAAGGCTCCGCATGAACTTTCAAGAAAAAAGTCGCGGACACTTCCGGTTGCCCCATCGAAATCGAAGCCTTCTTTGTTCAGCAGGTCGTCGAATAGCTGTCGGGGATTGTCGCATTCGAAACGACGTCCCTTAGGATGAGCCTCAGTTTCAGGAAATTCAACCAGAATGGCGAGGGCCTTTTGTTTGCCGTGAGCCGGAAAATCGGTGTTGAGTTCTACTCTTGCAGGTGGTTGTGCGGTGTTGCTCAGTGCCGCACGCATGAATTCTGCTGTTGCGGCACCAGAGTGTATAAGATAGCCTCTGCTGTCGCATTTCAGCAATGTACTTCCATCGGGGGTGGTTATGATATGGGTATGTTCATCGCCGTGAATCCGGACCTCGGTCCAGCTGCCGTCGGGCTGCTGCATCATTACCGGAAAAGGCGATGCCGGCATAGCGCTTGCGCAGATACCGGATCCCAAGAAAGCAACGGCCAATGCGGCCGTTGTTTTCGATATTGAGGGAATGAATCTGTTCATAATAGCAGTATTTTGGCGGTTATTATCAAACCGGTTTTAAAGCCGGATAACAACTTTTGCTGCATTATAGGCTGATTTTACTATGTAGACACCGGATGTATTGACTGTGAATTCTGCCGAGCCGGATGCCTGAACTGCAGAAATGCACACTCCGCTTGAAGAATATAGGGCAACCTGTCCGTATATGCCATTCACATGTATGTTGCAGCCTGAGGTGGTAACAGAGAATGTGCCGCTGTGTACATCGCCTGCACTTGTTGACGGAGAAATAATGGCGATATTCGATAATGGAGATTCTCCCTTGTCCCATACGGCGCTTACATGATATGAATAGCTCTTGCCGGGTTCTACATCTCCGTCGAGATACTCGTTGTCGGCTATCAGTTCACTGTTGATACGTGTGCCGTCGCGGTATACATTGAAACCTTGCAGTTCGAGAGATATGGGTTGACTTCCGGACGGAATATATGTTATGTCGTCGACAAGCATTGCCATTTTGTCAAATGATTTGTGAACAATGGCGAAGTAGCGTGTTCCTTCAGGCAGATTGAACTCGAATTCGGTCCAGCTGTCGGAGCTGTAGGGTACTTCTACATTGCCGGCCAGAGGACTGAAGTCGTCCACCGAGTTACCTGTCGATGAAATCATGAAGTCGAAGATTTCAGGTGACCATGCCTTCATGCCGCAGTTGGCATAGAACGATACAGTTTGCTCGCTGGCGTTCAGCTCCGGCGATATCAGCCAGTCGTTGCAGGCAATGTTTCGGGTTTGGTCGATGCAGGCCTGGAAGCTTGCCAGAAGATTCACTCCGGTTCGGGCAGACCATGCATTTCCGGTAATGCCGGCGTCAGCGGGGTCAATAACCTGCCATGCCATTTTGGCACCGGCATTCGGGTATTCGAGTGGTCCGTAATAGTCAAGAGCCAAACGTACGGTCGGGCATTGGTCGCCATCGAAAACTTCCCATTCGCCGAAGTTTTCGTAGATATACGATGCATAAGTTTCGAACGATTCAGTTACGGGAGTACCGGGGAGTGTGGATGTGTTCGGATCGGACCATCTCAGCAGTACTCCGCTGAAGTCAATAGCTTCAAGGTCGGTTACTGCAGGATATTGTGGGGTTATGATGCGTACTATACGCAGGGAGCTGTTATTGTCAGACGGATTGCTATCGGCGTTGAACGATATTTCAATGCTGTATTCCGATGATTCCGGGTCGGTTACCGTCGGGATGTCGGTAAATGTCAACTCCATGTTTTTGTACGACGGTAAAGTGGCAGGTGACAGTTCGTCGGCCAAAGTTCCGTTTTTAAAGAACTTGACAGTATAGTCACCTTCTTTGACGTCTTTTCCTCCGTTGTTGCGTATTTTTACATTGAATGTGCCGGTTTCGTTTATGTTTATTTTCGTTGGTGCGGTAAAGTCTGTCAGGCTTAGGTCATATTCCGAATAGTCCAGCATGGAGAAGTTATCAATACAGATGAATTCGCTTGCATTATTGCCGCAGCCGTTGAAGGCGAATTGCACGTATTTGCAGCCGAGGAAGTCTTTGAGCGGAATTTCGGTCCGTATCCATTTGTTGCGGTTTTCTGGAGCGAGATCTAATTTTACCAGAGTGCGTACCGGCTGATCTTCTTCCAGTACTTCAAGCGATAATTCATTGGCGTCTTCGGTGTACAGATAGTAGAACACCATGGTTGGGTTGGCTGTTCCCTCAAGGGTGAACCGCGGTGTGAGAATACGGTGGCTGCCATTCTCAATAACTGTATTCAGGGTAAGCATGCCGCCGTCAGCGTCCTGGGGTGTAGTAGCGGTGATTATGCCGTCGTGGACTTCCCAGGAGGTTTCGAACGAGCCGGGTTTGTCTTTAGTGGCACATCCGGTCCATTCTCCATTTTCATATTTCTGTCCTACCCATGATTCGCGGTGAGGCAGATGTTTTGCCGGGCCGATGGTGGCTGTCTTGGTGTTCCAGCTTAAACGTATTTCTCCGCTGGCATTGCTGCCATATACACTGCCTGCGAATGGTTGTTGTTCTTTCAGCTCTTCCGGATACTGGAATGTGAATTCAGTGCCTTTGCCGAGTGTTACCAGACCGCTTGCGCCCTCCCATACGAGATAGTCGAGGAGGTATGTTGTGTTTTCTGGGTCGAAGTATCCTCCGTTGAAGCCTCTTTCCGCATGGTCAAATGTGATGTGCATGAGTCCGGGTGTTTCGAGGTCTTCCCACATTCTCAGGTTTCGCGGTGTGCCGGGGAAGTCAAGTCCGCGGTATACCTGCAGGATTGTGCTTTTACCGTTGCCGGCATCGTTTACGGCGCATACAGAGTATGTGTGCATGCCTGTCGATACTTCATCGGTATCGGTGTAGCGTATGTGTGCGCCTTTTGAAATTTCGTCGGTGATGGTTGTGATAAGATTGCCATCGCGGAATATTTTCGCAGCAGTGAGTCCATCGGCAGGACTTCCGTCAATATTGGTTACGGGAAGATTGAATTCGATTAGCGCTGTCGAGGCACCGGGTGTGGCCTGCAGGTCAGTGGGAGTTTCCGGACAAAGTGAACTGATATCCCGCACGTTCACATCGTAGATGTAGAGATATTGTGAGTTGGCCTGACTGCAGGCGTTTATGGCAAAGTACAAGTCGCCTGATTCTGTGGCCTCGAAGCTGCCTTCCAGAACAGACCGGCCTTTTATCGGATCAATCTCGGTGGGAGGAATTATTTCGTGGCTGAACGATTGCACATCATTCGGGTTTGAGCCGACATATGCCGCTACTTTTTCATGCCTGTTGTGGCCGTCGGCTGTGAATCCGAAGGTATATGTGGTACCGGCCTGAGCCTTGAACGGGCCTATAAGAAGGTAGTCATCGGCGTTTTTGTTGGTCGACTGATAGTATGCTGCTTCACGGGTAATGTTGATATCCCAGAGTCTGCCGTCATTGTTTGCATCGATTACCGGGTATTGTAGGAACAGTTCGTTGTCGGTGAAGCTGTCCGAATAAGGCAGTGTGAAATAGCGGCCTCCGAAAGTTTGTCGTGATGTTACGCCTTCACCTTTGACAGAGCCTGCCTCAGGAGTGATGACATAGTTGTATCGGGTCTTGATGTCAGAGGTGAGTATGTCGGTGAGTTTGTTGTCGGTCAGTCCTTCAGCTATAACAGTATTGTCGGGCATTCGCGTTACAGTATATGTGACAGGGGCTTCTAAATTGCCGTTGTTGGCAGCATAGGCTTCGTTCCACTGCACATTGATTTTGGTGTAGTCGTTGTTGGCTCTTGCCGTGGGGACTCCGTCGATTACCGGGGTGTCCGGACCTGCGAATATGCTCTGCGACACCGGACTGCTGCGAACTTCGCCGACGGCCGCGTATACTACAATGTTTATTTTGCCGGTTGATGGCAGTGTTATCTCTGTGTTTACTTCGTTGCCCGGCCCGGCTTTGCCGGATGCGATGTCGTTGTTTCCATCATTTATGTACCATTTGAGCGTTGTTTCGATAGGCTCGTTGTCGGTGTCGGTCGAGGGCATTGTGAATTTTACAGCCGCTTTAAGATTTACACCGTCAGGAGTGACTTCGAGTCCGCTTGGCGGTTGTGGAGTTCCGCTTGCCGCAGAGGCGCTTTGTTTGAACCATAACGAGCAGAACAGGTCGCAGGTGCCGGTGCCTCCGCTTTCATATCCGAGGTCGGCCACTGTCAGGGTATTTCCTGTAGTAGGGTCTATGCGGACAATGAAGGTGTCGTAAAGGGTGTCCATGTACGACATGTACAGGTAGCCTGTTTCCCAGTCCATTACCATTGATTCGTGTCCGATGTAGAAGTCGTTGTATTCAATGTCGAGCTGGGCGATTTTTTGTGTTTCGGCATTGAATTTATTGATTGTATACAGACAGTTGTCGGTGCCTACACCATAAATCACGCCATCGGCCGAGGCTGCGGTGGCTCTCATTCGCACAGGCAGTTCGCCGATTATGGTTATTGGTTCGAACATATTGTCGAGATTTACCTTGCAGAATTGTGCATCGCTTGTACTGATGCGTGTCCATGCATCGTGAAATACCGAGCCGTATACACTTTGTGTTGTCGGGTCATAGGTAAGACCATAGGTCAGAATATCCGGGTTTGTGTAGACATAGGAAAAATATGAGCCTTGCTGCCATGTTTCGGTATCATAGGTTGTGTAGGTTATGTATGGCGGGGCGCCGTTTATGTCGTTGCAGAATACCGAAAGATATAGTCCATCGAGATAACATCCGGTGAATGGCACGTCGGTTACTTGTTTGATAGGCTTGTGCATGCCGTTGGCTTTGATTTCCCGCGCTCCGAACCATCCGGAGTATTCGAAGCTTTCATACATCATGCCGTAGAGGGGCTTGTCGTTGTTTTCTCCGCCTGTGACGCGTTGGGGTGTTGTGGCATCTGGAACTTGTTGTTGTATGCTTCTCGCTTTTTTTTGAGAGGCTCTTAGAGTTGCCACTTCTTGAGGTGTTCGAGGCTCTGGCGTTAAATCGCCGGTAATGCCGGAGGCGAAGGCCGTGCAGCCAAGAGCTGTTGCAACGACGAGTGTCTGGATTAAACGTTTTTTCATTGTGCTGGTTGGGTAATGGTTTGACATTCAGTTGCTTATATTGGTTTATGTAGCTGTGTTTCTTGGCGTTATGAGGAAATGATAATATAGTAACTGTGCAAAGATATGTAAAATTTTGGATTATTGATATATTTTTGCTTGTTTTTTTTTGTTTCGTTGACAAAAAGTGTGTTTTGATGTGTGATTTCAATGCTCGTTGTATAGTGCAGGCGTTGTGTGGCACAAGAGAATATTTGATGCCGCAGGGTGTCAGTCTTTGCGAATAATAAGCAGTATATCGCCCGGGCGCAGATTCATGCTGCCGTTTGGGACCAGATGCTCGCTGCCGCGCCGTACCATCATAACCAGCGAGCCGGCAGGCAGATGCATGGCGCTTAGTGTGTTGCCGCACTCGAGGTCGCGTTCGGTAAGCGTGAGGGTTTGCAGCGATGTTGGCAGCTCGTCGGAGAGTTCTACCCCGAAGTCTTCGTCATCAGTGGTTGTATTGTCGATGAGTTTCAGGCGGCGGGCGGCGGTCAGTATTGTGGTGCCCTGTATGAGTAGCGACAGCAGGGTTACGAAAAATACAATGTTGAAAATCTGGTCGGCGTTTTCGATATCGGCCACCACAGGGTAGGTGGCGAATATTATCGGTACAGCTCCGCGCAGGCCTACCCACGAAACGAACAACTTGGAACGCAGACCGATGCCACGTAGGGGCGAAAGCGACAGAAACACGCTTAGCGGGCGCCCTACCAGAATCATAAACACACCTATAAGCAGTGATACAGCGGCTACGTCGAGCATTTCGTGGGGGTTCACCAGCAAGCCGAGCATCAGAAATACCACAATCTGCGCCAGCCAGGTCATGCCGTCGATAAACTTGTTGATGCCGCGGTGCCCGGCTATGCGGGCGTTGCCTATCACTATGCCCGAGATGTAAACGGCAAGATAGCCGTTGCCGGCCATAGCTGTGGTGATGGCAAAGGTGAAGAATACACAGCCGATAATGAGTATGGAAATCATGGATGTGGCCTGAGCGGCGTCTTCCTGTACGTCGGCTTTGCTGCCAATATGGCGGTAGATGCCGATAAGCCACAGCGTGCACCGGCCCATAAGAAAGCCGCCTGCGGCGCCTACACCGAACTGCAGCAGCAGTTCGAGCAGTATCTGTCCGGCCGAGAGGCCTCCGCCGAGGGTGATGGCCTGGAGCAGTATTATGGTGAGCATGTAGGCCATAGGGTCGTTCGATCCGCTTTCAAGCTCAAGCATGGGGCGCAGATTGTTGCGCAACGACACTTTCTGGCTGCCCAGAATGCCGAACACCGAGGCTGAGTCTGTCGACGACATTGTGGCCGCCAGCAGCAGCGAGGGCAGCAGCGCAAAGTGTATGTTGGTCCAGTTCATCCCCGACAACCACCATATAAACAAGCCGGTGACCATGGCCGTGACAAGCACTCCGGCGGTAGACAGTATCAGGCCCGGCAGGAGTACGGGCCGGATGTCGGACAGGCGTGTGCCCATGCCTCCCGAAAACAATATCACACACAGGGCTATCATGCCTATGAACTGAGCACTGTGCATGTCGCTGAAGTGGATGCCCAGTCCGTCGGTGCCGAAGGCCATGCCCACAATCAGAAATATCAGCAGCAGGGGCAGACCGGTGCGGTAGCTCGATTTGCCTATCAGTACGCCGGCGATAAGCAGGGTCGCTCCTGCCAGCAATATGTTTTCCGATGTAAAGAAATCCATAATCGTCGTCGCGTTCGGGTTTGGTTGAAAATCATACAGCTACACTGCGGAAACAGATGTCGGTGGCGTCGGCGTAGGTTTCGAGCAGGCGTTGTGTAAGGGCTATCACCTCGTCGTCGGGCATTTCGCTGCCGAACACGTTGATAGTCATAAGCAGTCGTCCGGTTTCGGCGGAGAGCTTGGTGCGGTCGTTGTCGGAGGTAGGGGTGCCGATTCCGCCGGCGGCGTCGCGCCATATTGGCAGGCCGGCGATGTTAAGCGGGCCGCGGCCTATGGCCTCGTATGGCTCGCCCTCGCGTCCGATGCCGAAGGTTATGCAGCTGCCTTCGACTTTTGAGGCGTCGAAGCCGCCGATACTGTGTCCGGTCATTACCGACAGCAGGTTTATCAGGTCGATAACGCTGAGCGAACGGTATAGGTCGAGCCCCTTGACCATGCGTCTGCATAGGGCTTCGGCCGACGGGCGGTAGCGGTTGGGCTCTTTGCCGAAGCGCTTGTATGCCGCGCGGGTAGCGGCTATGGCCGGCCGCTTATTTATGTCGGGCATCTGATGCAACTGCCTGAAACTGTCGGCGAACTGCTCGAGTTCGCTCCACAGCGTGTCCGGTGTGGGGCCGTTTGCCACATTACATTCCACCTGTATCACATGGTAGTCGGGCCACAGTTCTTTTATGGCAGGATCGAACTTTATGTCAATCATTTTTTTACGTATATTGAGTCGATTTTTACGAATGGCCTCCACGGTGCCACAATAGTTGCATACCAGCCTTGGCCACCTACGGCGGGATAGCCGTCGGCTACTGTTTCGTCGGTATATTTTATCCAGGGCAGCAGCGAATTATGGCTTTCGATGCGGAATTTTTCAGGCTTGTTTTCGGTAACCAGCACCATGTAGTGCTGCGGAGCATACTCCAGCGCTGTATCTGCCGGAGCTTCAAGCCGGTTGATTGCGGCCGGGTATAGGCGCAGAGGCGCTGCGCCGGGGAAGCGGCGCGCGAAGTCTTTCATTATGGTGCGGCGGGTTTCGTGCGCGCCATAGCCGGTAATGTCTTCGTAGATACGGAATTCGCGGACAAACGGGTTCAGCGAGCCGAGGGTGCGGTCGTATAGCACCACGCCGTCGTGCGAGTAGGTGTACATTTCGGTGATTTCGCGGTACTGGCGTCTGACATGGCGGGCGCAGCTTATCTGGTGTATGCACAGCAGCAGCGACAGAGCGCCCAGCACAGTAAGCCATACCTTGTTGAAGCTGTGCCGTGGCAACATGCGCATCAGCGCTATTATGGCGGCCATCTCGGCTCCGAACAGCTGTCGGTTGCTGTAGACGCCAATCCAGAGGTTGAACAGCAGCAGTATCACCGCAGTATTGAGCCACAGTGCCGAACAGCGCCACAGGCTGCGCCAGCTGCGGCGGTGGCGGAAGTGCAGCCACAGCATTACTGCGGCAAGCACGTATACTGCCCGGAGGGCCAGAACCATATAGAGCAGCGAATCGCCGAGGGCTATGTTCATGCGTCCGCTGCGAGCCAGAGTGCCGGGTGCCAGACATGCGCTCAGAGTGCCGAGCCAGTAGAATCCGAGCCACAGACTTCGGCGCACACCTATACGGCAACGCCGGCGAAGCCACCAGATGCCCAACGCAGCCGACAGCCCTATAGAAAGTGCTTCCTGGCCGTTGCCGGCCAGCAGTCCGAGCAGGGCTATGCCTATGCTTGCGGGCCATCCGGCGCGCGGTTTGTGGACAAACAGGTACAGCCATGCAAGTGTGAGAGTGAACATCCACACAAAGCCAATCAGACAGCTCGGCATCATCTTGGTTATGAACGTCAGCGGAATCAGTGCTGCCGCCGTGGCCACCGCCACGGGATGATTCATGGGCCTGCGGATACCGCCGAAACGTACTATCAGCCATGCGAATATCAGATACACAAGTGCGTTGCACAACGTGAACATGCCCTGACCCAGGACGCCGCAGAAGAGTTGCACAAGGCTGTGTGCCACCACGCGACCGTTGGTGTTTTGATAATGGGCAATCTGCGACGACACTATATCGCCTGCAGACTCAATCTGTCCGTGGCTCGTCCAGACGTGGTCATGGATTACGAAGCCATAGTCTACATCGTCGCCAAGCCATACCACGCTCGATGTCATCCAGGCCATCAGCGCGCACAGGAGGGCCATTGCCGCCCACGACCATCCGCCTGCAGTCGAAGCGGAGTGAACTGTGTTTTTTCTCATTTGTCTTGCTCGTTCCGTTTTGTCAGGCAAAATTAGCCAAATTATTGCTATTTGCCAAGAACTCCTTCAAGAAAGTGTGAACTGTATAAAAAAGTTATCGGTTGTTAAATGTCAGTGCGGTTACGTATAAATACTTTCTAATTATAAATTTTTACCTCCCCCCTATTCATGTTTATAATTATAATTGTTTACGATTATTCAATATATAAATTAAATATGCAAGAATATTAAAGTTAAACAAGGTTAAATATGGGATTGTGTTGAAACATTTTGTTGTGAATATGGCAATGATAGTATATATTTGCCATCGTATTCAACCAAAATCAAACTTTAATACCTATTCCTGATGAAAAAACTTACTGCATTAGCATTGTCCGCGATGCTGTCCGTGTCAGTTCTGGCGCATTCCGAACAGGTGGCGAGTACTCCGCAACACACCGGAGAAAAAGCCGACGACCTGTTCTCGTATGTAATAACTTCGCCGGCGGAAGGAGATGAATCCTTCTATTCGATACAGCTTCAGTTTCCGCAAGCGGCTGAGCTGAGTTTCGTTCCGTCGTGGTCTGAATGGTCGGCCTATGTTTCATTTAAGATGAACGGTAAATCATTCGTACCACTATATGCCTATCACAGCAAGGGGGATACCGACAACTCCATTAATCTCGACCTCGGCGGTTTCAATGCGAGTATCGATGACCGCTGGGAAGTCAAAATCGACCCGGGTTTGTTTGCCCTCCACGATGCCGATGGAAATAAGCTGGGCGAAAACCCGCTTATGGAGATTGTGGTGACTGAAGGTCTGCCTGTGAGCAAAGTTGACTTTTCATTCAAGAGCGAACCCGTAAGTTACGACCCATATGCCCCCGATATGCTCATTGCCGAGGTGTCGGAGGTAAAACTTACATTTCCCAAGCTTGATGTTATTACAGCGGATGCCGATAAGGCGGTGGTTACACTTGGCGGTACAACTGTAGATAAGTCGGCCTATACAGTTACAGCCGGCGGAACCGACAATACCGTTAAACTTGAATTCAATCCGGCGCTTGTTTCTGACGAAGACGTTCAGCTGCTTATTACCTTCCCCGAGCAGTCGCTGACGGGTAAGAAGGGCGATGTCACCGACGTCAATCTCAGAAAGGTCGAGAATAACTATTACATTGTAGTTCCGGCTGTGAAATATGACCTGTCAATCGACTTCGCATCCCCGAAGCCCGATGCCGACGGCAATATCAGTCTGAGCAAGCTCAAGTCGATTCTGTTCTTCACATGCGACGACAGCAACGTAAAGGCATCTGGCGGCTCGACCCCGAACTTCACACTTAAGGAGGTGAACGGCGATTTTGAAACCTCGGTCAAGCTGTCGTTTATCAACGGTTACGCTCCTGGCAAATCGGCTTTTCAGGCTACGTTTGCCGAGTACCCTGTGTACAACGGCGAATACACCCTTACTTTGGCCAAGGGTGCCATTGGTGACACCCGCTGGCGTATCGACCATTCTATGGGGCATACGAACGATGAACTTGTTTTGAGTTTCAATGTTATAGATGGCGAAGACCGTCCGGCGACTCCGCACATCGACCTGTCGGCAGTTTATACCGCCACAGAAGCAATAGCTGTGAAGGGTATACCTTCAGAAGACGATGTGTACTGGTATGCCAGCCTGGTGGAGGCATCGCAGTGTCCGACCGACAGCGAACTCCTTGAGGCATCGCTCGACTTCTTCAAGACGGGCGCCGCGCTGTTCGGCATGGACTGGGTGACTATATTCCGGATGACCGCCAAAACCGGCGAACATACCTGGGGTTTCGGCGACCTTAATTCGTCGACCGACTATGTTGTATATGCCTACGGACTCGACGGCGAGGGTGCAGTCTATATGCCGCTTACTAAAATCGAGGTGCGCACTGCCGATCCTGTCGTTTCCGACAATACATTCAACCTCGAAGTGCTTTCGGTTGAAGACGGCACCGAAAACGAAACCAAAAAAGTCACTCTCAAGATAACTCCGACCAACGACGATGTGTACACCGCAGTTATTTACGACAAATATCTTGGCGACGACTATGATTTCGACGACGAAACCTCGCACAAGAGCTTCCTGCGCGGTGTTCTCCGTCCGCTGGTGTCCTCCGAGCGCCTATACAGCGGTGAGCAGACTGTGGTGTTTGACAACGTGAAAATCGATGCCGTGATGCAGGCAGCCGTATTCGGCTACGAAGACTATGAAACCACCCTGGCTACACGTGCCGATTTCAATACTGTCGACGACAGCTTCGAGGCAGTGGTTGTAAAGGCCTACGAGCCGGGCATCACCGGAGCGTCCGCTTCGATTTACTCATTCGACATGGAACGCCCTTTTATGGCCGGAGTTATCAGCAAGGCCGACGCCGAGGCTCTCGGCGGTATCGACAAGATACACGAGGAATACAACGTGCCCATGTGGGTAGCCTCCGGAATGGACTACTACGACTGGCGTCTGTTTGCTCAACGCGACCTTAAGCGTCAGGCTCTCGACGGTCCGCTTTCTGATATCATCAGTGTTGCCGCTCTCCGCTGGGATACCGAATACTATGTATACGGATACCTGATGGATGAAGGTGGCTACCGCACATCGCCGGTATTCTACGATTCGTTCACGACAGCTTCGTGCAATCAGGCCGACAACAGCTTTGAGTTAATACTCGAAAGCGTGACATCCAACGTTCCATATTCGTCCGATACATACACTGCAGAAATGACCATTATCCCCACCGATAAGAATGCTTCTTACGCTCTCTATTACGGTGAAACCTACGACTTCGAGAGCTATCTTGAAGAGGGCCGCCTGGACGACTGGATGTACGATGTGTTTATGAGTCGCAAAGTTAAGAAAACCTATTCCGGTGAGCTGAATTTCGGCTATGGCACTGTTCGTGAAGGCATGAGTTATATCCTTGTAGTGGCAGGTTTCGACGAGGCCCCCAATACAGCCCCCGCATGGATGCTGTTCAATAAGGACGGTGTTTACGGAAGCTCATGGTCCGGAATATCGGACGCAGCAGGCGGTAAGCCGTGTGTGCTGCATGTTATTGGTCGTGACATATATCTGGCAGGTGAATTTAACGAGGCTGCCGTATACAGTGTGAGCGGACTGAAGGCAGGTGTATTCCGCAACGGCGTATGCAGCGTTGAAGGCCCCGGCTGCTATATAGTACGCGTACAGACCGCCGCCGGAGTGGAAACATATAAGGTAGTAGTGAAATAAGCCGCATAATGACAGCCTGTTTGACTCATTGATGTAGCAGAATCTTACTCGCTGTAATTGTATAATAAACCTCACACGGGGCGCACAGAGGAACATAAAGTTCTATGTTTTAATCACCGGTTTTAAGAGAATTGTATGTTTCTCTGTGCGCACACTGTGTGAGATTTATTCAACACCGCTAAATTTCAGAAACATAATGAAAAAGACAAAAATACAGACAACAGCCATGGCTATGCTCGCTTGCGCAGCAGTGTTGAGCGCCTCGGCTTCGGAGATTACCCCGGTGATACAGAGATCGGCGCCCGGCAACTGCCTTGTTACATCGTTTCCGGTGCGTACAGCGCAGTCTGCCCCCGCAGCCGCGGGGGCGGCTACAGCCCAGCTTACTGTCAGTGTGGTTATCGACAATGACCGCAACCAGGAGGTGGCAAACGTACTGGCTATTTCCGCCAATCCGCAGCATCCGGCAATGTATGAGTTCGCGAAGTCGGGAAATGTGTACTCCGGAACTGTCGAAGCCGGTGTATATGACCTGGTGGTCAATATCAAATCAGATGATGAAGATACACAGATACTGCTCTTCGAGGAGGATGTGGAGGTGAGTGGAACCAAACGCGTTATGGTCAACCAGCGTAACGCAACCATTTCAACCGTAATCGACCGTATGTCGCCATCAGGTATCGAGTTGATGTTGCCCTCGACAGATGGCTATGGCAACTGTTCGGTGGTTGACCATATTATGATGCTGCATCACAATGACTTCGGAACATTGCTGCAGGACGAGGTGGCCTCATTTCGCAGATGCTGCACTCATGTATCTGTCAATGTTATACCACAGCGCTTTTCGCTGACCCGAATGGATATATATGTATGGAACCAAGGCCCTGTGTTCACGGTCATACCCATCGACTTTACCAAGGAACACAACGGGCCGACCGCCGACGGATGGCACAGCGTTTCGGCCACATTCGCCGAAACCCCGATGAGTGCAGCCTGGAGAGCACGTCAGGAGCCGCCGCAGTTTAATATGACAGGCTTCTTTGTGGTGGCCGGCAAACATTGTAACGCATACGTGGGTGTCGGTAACTACAACCACGAGTTCCCCACCGATAGAATGTACTATTGGGCCCCCGAGGGCTATGGCGGCTACTATGAATACTATCCGGTGCTGCGCGATAATCTCATAGAGATGGCCGATGCTTCCGTGTCGTCGATGCCTTACAGGATGACTGAAGCAGGGCTGCGGCCGAGCGGCCTCAACCTTGCCGGCGACGGCAATCTGATGCTTCACGACGGCAAGCTCCCCGACTCGGGTCACCCGTGCTACAGCGACCCTCTGCCCGACGACGCCATACTCGCCAATGCTGTTCCGGCGCTGGTGTGCTTGCCTTCGTCGACAAACAATCTGAAATGGGATAACGGATTCCTGTATGATTTTACCGGACGCTACGGCGAGAAACTTGGCATCAACTCATTTAACTTCACCGATATACTCACAGTAAACGAGCTTGCGCAGATAGGCGATTACCGCCGCACTCTAAGTATAAAGCGCGACGGCACCGAAATCTGCTCGTGGCCGGGTGGATTTGCACGATGGCTCGACTGGGGCAACGGCGAAATGTACAGTATGGAGATGACAATGAGTAATGTGCTTATCGACGGCGAAACCGAAGGCATCAACAATGCCACGCTCACCTACAGCCCCGCCGACGGCTATATTCCCACCCTGACTTCGCTGCAGTTGCGCGATAACGGCATAGCTGCCGACCGCTTTACGGAGTGTGCCGACGCCACACTCGAGCTCACGGCGGCGACATTCTCTTTTGCAGGCTATATGAACTTCTCGTTCAAGGCTCCGTCGGCTGTCAAGGCTGAGTATGCTCCGCATGGAAGCGACGAATTTTCCGAACTGCCCCTGAACGAAGTTCCCGAGAATTTCTATCTTCCCGGCTACGGCACGTATTACAGGGCTTCGCTTGGCGGCGTAGACCGTGAGAGCGCCGACAAGTGGTACGACCTTCGCATCACCGTCAACGGTGCGGAAGGTTCCGCACAGACCCAGGTTCTTTCGCCTGCATTCCGTCTGGAGAGTCCGTCCGGAGTCGACAATATCGAAACTGCCGCAGACGAAAGTAGTTGCGATATCTATTCAATCGATGGCCGCACTGTGGCCCGTGGCGTGAGTAATTCGGCTGTTCAGCACCTCGAATCCGGTATTTACATAGTGGTCGAGGGCGGTAAAGCGACTAAGGTGATTATCTGAACGATTTATAAATAATAAGAGCCTGTTGTTTAAACAAACTCTAAAAATAACAGCGGGTGTTGCAGAACTGTTCTGCAACACCCGCAATGTTTGTCGATACGCTTGCTTACTTGTAATACTTGCTTACTTGTAATAGTTGTCGGCTATCTCGCGAATTGCCAGCAGGATATTTCGGTCGGCCTCGGTAAGCTCGATGCCTCGGCGATTCATAGCGTGTGAAGCGATGTCGAAGAATTTATCCATGGGTACGTCGGAGAACCCTGCCGTGCCGCCTTCGAGGAAGCTGGCTACGAAATTGCGCGGGAATCCGGCTCCGTGTATGTTGCAGCCAACGCCCACTACTGTGGCGGTGTTGAACATGGTGTTGATGCCGGCCTTGGAATGGTCGCCCATGATAAGGCCGCAGAATTGCAGGTCGGTGCGCAGAAAACGGTGGGCCGGGTAGTTCCACAGCTTAATCAGCGTGTAGTCGTTCTTGAGATTCGAGGCCACGCATCCGGCGCCAAGGTTGCACCATTCGCCTATGACGGCGTTGCCAAGGAAGCCGTCGTGGGCCTTGTTGGAGTAGCCCTGCATAACCACATTGTTGAGCTCGCCGCCGGCCTTGCACCAGGGGCCGAGGGTGGTACCTGGGTATATTCTGGCACCCATGTTCACGGTGGAGTGGGGACCTATGGCAATTGGGCCCCGCAGAGTGGCGCCCTCCATGATTTCGGCCTGAGGGCCGACATATACAGGGCCGTTTTTTACATTTATTATACAGCCTTCGACTGTGGCGCCCTCGGCGAGGAACACCCGGTTGCGGTCGCCGATTACAGTTACACTGTCGCTGACCGGGGCCGACTGCTGCCCGGTTGTGATGCGTGCGAAATCGTCGCATATGGCACGGCCGTTCAGCAGAAAAATATCATAGAGATTGTCAACAGCCATAATGTCGTCGCTGTATTCGATATGCTCGTGGCCGTCGCCTACGGCTGCAATGCGTCGGTCGCCTTTATACAGGGCCTGCCCCGGATTCAGCGCCATCACAGCCTGGGCGAGCTGTTGGTCGGGCAGTACATTGCCTGCGATAAGCAGCAGATTGTCGGCGGTTACGTCGGCCTCGCATGGAAACTTCTCCGAGAGGTAGTGCTCGGTAAGCCATGAGTACTCGCCGAAAAGGTAGTAAGCCCATTTTTCGGCAATGGTAGTAATGCCCACGCGCAGAGCGCCTACAGGGCGTGTATAAGTAAGCGGCAACAGATTGTCGCGCACGCTGTCGGGGTCGAAAATAACAAAGTCCATAAGTATGTGATAGAAAATAACGATGCAAAAATACGAAAAAATTGTTTTTTCAAAAAATTATAGCCTAACTTTTTGAAAATCGGACAAAAAGTTGTAACTTTGCGCCACATTGGCGTGCGCTTCGCGCGCACGTCTGAACATAATTAACCATATTTATTAACTTTTTAAATGACTGAACTCAAAAACTCGCCCGTCGAAGATTTCGACTGGGACGCCTACGAAAACGGCGAAACCGCTGGTGAAAAATCCCGTGAGGAACTCACCAAAACTTACGACGAGTCGCTCAACACCGTTAAGGACAAAGACGTAATCGAAGGTACCATCATCGCCCTCAACAAGCGTGAGGCTGTGGTTAACATCGGCTACAAGTCTGACGGTATCATCCCCATGAACGAATTCCGCTACAACCCCGACATCAAGGTTGGCGACGTAGTTGAAGTGTTCATCGAAAACCAGGAAGACAAGAAGGGCCAGCTCATCCTGTCTCACCGTAAGGCTCGTGCTTCCCGCAGCTGGGAACGCATCAATGCCGCCCTCGCTAACGATGAAATTATCAAAGGCTTTATCAAGTGCCGTACCAAGGGCGGCATGATTGTCGATGTATTCGGCATCGAAGCCTTCCTCCCCGGTTCGCAGATTGACGTTAAGCCCATCCGCGACTACGATATGTTCGTTGGCAAGACCATGGAATTCAAGGTGGTCAAGATCAACGAAGAATTCAAAAATGTTGTTGTTTCGCACAAAGCTCTCATCGAGGCCGAACTCGAACAGCAGAAGCGCGAAATCATCAGCAAGCTCGAAAAGGGCCAGGTACTCGAAGGTACCGTCAAGAACATCACCAGCTACGGTGTGTTCATCGACCTCGGCGGTGTCGACGGTCTTATCCACATCACTGACCTCAGCTGGGGCCGCGTAAGCCACCCGAGCGAAGTGGTTGAGCTCGACCAGAAGCTCAACGTGGTTATCCTCGACTTCGATGACGAAAAGAAGCGCATAGCTCTTGGTCTGAAGCAGCTCCATCCCCATCCATGGGATGCCCTCAGCGCCGACCTCAAGGTGGGTGACCACGTTAAGGGCCGCGTAGTTGTTATGGCCGATTACGGCGCATTCCTCGAGATTGCTCCCGGTGTGGAAGGTCTGATTCACGTAAGCGAAATGTCGTGGTCGCAGCACCTCCGCAGCGCTCAGGACTTCATGAAGGTTGGCGACGAAGTTGAAGCCGTTATTCTTACCCTCGACCGCGAGGAACGTAAGATGAGCCTCGGCATCAAGCAGCTCAAGAACGACCCCTGGGAAAATATCGAAACCAAGTATCCCCTTGGTTCGCGCCACACAGCAAAGGTTCGCAACTTCACCAACTTCGGCGTATTCGTTGAAATCGAAGAAGGTGTTGATGGTCTTATCCACATCAGCGACCTCAGCTGGACCAAGAAAATCAAACATCCAAGCGAATTTACTCAGATTGGTGCCGACATCGAGGTTGAAGTTCTCGCTATCGACAAGGACAACCGTCGCCTGAGCCTCGGCCACAAGCAGCTCGAAGAAAATCCCTGGGATGTATTCCAGACTGTATTCACCGTTGGTTCGGTACACGAAGGTACTATCGTAGAGATGCTCGACAAGGGCGCTGTTGTAGCTCTGCCCTATGGTGTTGAAGGTTTCGCAACTCCCAAGCACCTGGTTAAGGAAGACGGTACTACAGCCAAGGTTGATGAAAAGCTCAACTTCAAGGTTATCGAATTCAACAAGGACAGCAAGCGCATCATC
>ERZ777305.766-NODE-766-length-48669-cov-18.370881_pt1 | contig 48669 bp, 41 predicted proteins | sample MGYA00374965_ERZ777305 | MGnify/ENA primary metagenome ERZ777305 (study PRJEB29328, sample SAMD00013331) | mouse gut metagenome | study: EMG produced TPA metagenomics assembly of the Metagenome analysis of fecal microbiota from mouse which was promoted...
AACCGAGTTCTTCAAACAAATCGCTAATTTTGCACTTGCCAGTTGAACCTGCGGTATATCAAAAAATCACACTCGAAACACCGAAAAAAAGTAAATCATTGGGGAGTTTGGATAAAAAAGTGTACCTTTGCAATAGAGTTGTTAGATGTAGCAAAGCACAGCATACCAGTGAATTTGCATTGTCGCTAAATCGTTACCATAAAATTGAAACTCTCTTATTCTATTCTGACACACAATTAGATACAGTTTTTTTGACTATCCCGCTGCAAAGATAGTTATATGCTTCTTAAATATAGGAGGATAATCGTCACCCACAGAAACCGTCATATAGACAGGTGTTTCAATTGCTAAATTAGGAGAAAAATTCTCAGAATGTTTATAAAAAGATGAATCAGATACTAAAGCGTCAATATAATACTGATAAACCGATTTTCCATTTTCCTGTGAATCAATAATTTCAGAGTCCAAATCATAAACGCGAAGAATGATTCCCCTACCATACAATTCAGAATTGCTATCAGAATTATAAGTATGAATGGAACTTAAAATACGTGAGTATGGAGTGTGCGGTTCTTCATTTGGAAGTTCCTCCCAATTGCGCCCCAATAGCAATGGCGTATGAATTGTTTTCCATCTATCATAAACTTCAGTCTTATCTCGAATATCACCTATGCGTAAATTAGAGTAATGGCCATATGGGAAATACCAACCCTTATACTGACCATACATTGGTCGGTAAAATCTTTGGCGGTTGAAATCAGTAAAACTAACCATTGTAATAGCAACCGCAATCAAAAAAACGCAGTATATCCAAATAGTTCGAGCAATCCTCTTGTGAGAAGCGACATGAGGCTTAGAAGTTTTTTTTGAATTATTATGCCAATCTATAAAAACATAGATCGCGTAAATAAGTAAGAATGAAACTAATGCTCCGAGCATAAAGGCAGAAAAATTATAATAGAAATGAGGGGAACAAAAAAATATACATTAGTCCCAGTCATTAAGGTTATACAAAAAAATTTCAAGGTCGGGTTCATAAAACATTGGGCGAGCCGGTGTTCTCGAAGTTATCGAAATCCACCCACATATCATGTTCGGTGTACCCGTTGTATGTATCTAAGGCGTCGAGTTCGTCCACATTAAACTAAGGCTAAATTTTCATTAGCTCGTTGACTCAAGAGCCATTATAGATTACAAGAAAACGTGAGCCAACTATGCCACGTCTAAAATGAGGGTCGTAGGAAACCTTTGATACAGATGTAACAATAGCAGCCCACGCTATATGCGTGAGAACCACTATGCCATCTCTTGTATCAGGTTGAAAATTTCCTACGTTTTCATTTTACAAGATAGCATAACGCTTCTTATTTTCCAAAATGTCGTGAACTGACCGATGCCAATTCGACTGCAAAATTAACGATTTTTTCTCATTGCCTTGCTATTCAAAACCTCAAATTTGGAGTGATATTGCGAAAAAGAATCGAATTAAATATAACTAACATGCCCTAAAAATCCATAAATTAATTCTAATAATCTTCTCTTATTATCTCATTCAGTACCTATTTAGTACACCCCACAAATCGCAATATGCTGATAATCAATCATTATATCCTAATATAATATGGAAGGTGTGACGTTTGATACTCTGGAGCGGATTGTGGAGCGGTTGGCTGAATACGGCTTTTTCAGTTCAAGAAAGTTGAAATCTGGAGTTCTCACATCGGCTGAAATTCAGAAGGAATATATTCGAGAGATCGGCGCGGGCAAAGCTCGCAGACGGCTCGGGTGGCCGCATCTGCTTGTGGATCTGCAGGAGTTTGGCATAATTCCTGCGGCGGATGATGCCACTGTTGGAGAAGAGCCTTATGACACGCCTTTGCGTATAGACCGCATGAAGCCATTGGCGGAACAGCCGTACATGAAAGTGCGTCTGAGGACTACGAATCCTGCCATACATATCTATCGCCGTGTGGACAACCCTGATTTCATGCACAGGACGGTATCGCATCCGCCAGGCGCCGGCATCATCAATGCGTCGAGGAGGTGACGTATACTCGCCAGCGCTCAATCATGGCGGTAATGTCCGATGGCACCGGAGCAGTGAAGAACATTTCCTCTCCCGTTTTGGGATGACGGAAGCCCAGAGTGCGGGCATGAAGGGCCTGACGGGGGCACAGGTCGAAGCAGTTGGCCACGAATTTCCTGTAGTTGGCCGACGGGATTCCGCGTAGCACCTGATCGCCGCCATAGCGCGCGTCGGCCAGCAGCGGATGTCCTATGTGGCGCATGTGGACCCTGATCTGATGTGTCCGCCCGGTTTCAAGCACACACCTCACCACGCTGACATGGCCGAGCGTCTCGATTACCTCGTAGTGTGTCACGGCGTGTTTGCCGTTGGGATCGTCATCCGGCAATACGGTCATCTGCAGGCGGTCTTTGGGATTGCGGCCTATGTTGCCTTCGATCCTTCCTGATGACGGCGAGGGAATACCCCATACCACGGCCATGTATTCCCGTTTGGTGGTCTTGTTGAAAAACTGTCGGCCCAGATCGGTCTTGGCGTCTGGGGTCTTGGCCACGACAAGCAGGCCTGACGTATCTTTGTCTATGCGATGCACGAGTCCGAGCCGTGGATCATTGACGTCGTATTCTGTGTCGTTGCGGAAATGATAGGCCAGAGCATTGACCAGCGTGCCCGAGTAATTGCCGTGTCCGGGGTGCACAACAAGCCCGGCAGGCTTGTTGACCACCAACACCGTGTCGTCCTCATATACAATGTCAAGTGGAATATCTTCGGCTATGATCTCAAATTCATAGCGGGGACGGTCCATGACAATCTGCACGGTGTCGAGCGGTTTGACCCGGTAGTTGCTTTTTACCGGGCGGCCATTGACAAGAATACATCCGGCTTCGGCAGCCTGCTGGATGCGGTTGCGCGATGCTTTCTGCATGCGCAGTACCAGAAATTTGTCTACCCTAAGCAGCTCCTGGCCTTTGTCGGCCACAAACCTGAAATGCTCGTATAGTTCCGTGCCGTTGTCGTCCGTGGCTACGGGAGAGGGGAGTATTTCGTCCTCTGCGGTTTCTTCTGTATCCATCATGGGATTTATTCGAAAAATTCGGTTTGTTCCCATTCTGTATTGTCGAGCGCCGACAGCGTGTCGGATTCTTCGAATCCTCCGGAGATTCCGGAACCCACTTCCACTGTCAGTCTGGCGTCGGCCGGCACCTGTGTGCCTGCGCGGAGCGACACTCCCATGCTTTTTACTCCGAGCACAAGGTCTTTATAGTCCGACGGGACAATCTCGCTGGTCACGTCGTTGAATCCGAGCGACCTCAACACCGACATGGCTTGTCGGGCCGATGATCCTGTCAGATCGGGTATGGTCAGTTGTTTTTTTGTAAAAGCATTGATGGTCAGGTAAATGTCGCGACCGGGTTTCACTTTGTCGCCGGCTGGGGGGACCTGATCGACCACAGACCCGCGTGATGCCTGATCGTTGTGGACGGAATCGATCACTTCTGCATGCAGGTTGCACCGCTGTAGTGTCACCATGGCTTCTTTGAGCGACATTCCCGACACATCAGGGACTACCTGAACTTTGCCGTGTCCGGTCCATATATTCAGCCCCCACATGGCCAGCATCAGCAATATGACTGATGTGATGGCCATGAGCAATAGATTGAAAAGAACCGGATGACGCCTGAAAAAATCGACCATTGTAAGAGTTTGTTGATATTTGCGGATTTGTTTACGGCAAAGGTACTGAATTCTGTTTAATTGAGCAAAAGCTATTTTTCGCTATCCTGCGATTTCAGATATTCGGAACATGCGAGGGCAAGCTCATCGTACCAGTCTTTGCCGAACCGTTCCGTCAGCGGCTCTTTGAGAAACTCATACAGGCGTATGCCTTCGCGCCGTCCTTTGGCTCTTGCACTTTTGCAGATGTCCCAGCGGTGATAGTTGACGGCGATGAACGAGGGATACTCCGTGAGACGCACTGGATACAGCGCGCACGACGACGGCTTGCGCCATCCGGTTTCGCCGCGTCTGTAGGCGCCCTCCAGGGCGCACAGGCACACTCCTCCGGGTCCGTAGCATGTGAAGGCACAGTTGCGGCCGTCGAGCAGGGTGGTCACCAGGTCGCCCTCTTCATCGATATAGCTTACGCCGCTGCGCTCCACTTCCTCTACCGCACGCGGAAGCATGTGGGGGATGGCGGCGGGGAGAACTTCACGGATTTTGTCACATTCGTCTTCTGTGACCGGCGCTCCGGCGTCGCCTTCTATACAGCATTGTCCTTTGCATGCGTCCAGATCGCAGCAGAAAAATTCTTCGGCGAGAGCAAGACTCACGAGGGTGTCCTGAATTTGCAGCATAACGGTTTCTTCTTTAATTGTTGCCATTTTATTTACCCGAATAAATCACAGCGGCTCCTATCAGGCGGTCGTGGCGCGACATTGGGGGCCTGTGATAGAGAAGCATCAGATATTCGTTGACGGTTTCATATTTATCGCCTTCGATGGCGGCAGTTGCGCTTTCGCCGGCTGGATATGTGAGATATTGATAGTTATAGAGTCCTTGTTTCAGAAGCATTGTCTTTACGTAGGCGCCGCGGTTGCGGTCGTAGACCATACGGGAGTCGGCATCGCGTCGGCGTTGCACGAAATCACCGTCGAGATAGACCTCCATGCCGGGCATTTCCGGCGATTCAAGGGTAAAGTGCGTGATTATATAGTCCGCGTCGACTGCCGGGTAATTGGAATTGAACTCACGGATAAAATAGCGGCCGGACTGGTCTTCGTCGTATTCGTAGCGGTCGTTGGCCCTGATTTTGTCCGTGTCGATTATGGCATGGTAATACGGTTCGGCAAAATCGTAGTGGTCTATGCCGAGTCCGGGGTAATGCACGTTGACCATTTCAAAGCGCCGGTATTCGTTGCCCGCGGGAAATATCAGGGATGCGAGGTGTTCGTAGACGGCGCTTCTGTTGCCGATGCGCAGCGGCTTGTCGATGACTCTGCGGGTGTCTGGGCGTCCGTTCTGGACAACTACGAGACGCAGATCGTTGAATGGATCGCTGACGTCGGTGCCGTCCAGACCGGCATCGAGTGAGATCTGCTGATGCCGGTTGTTGTAATCGGTGTCGGTGCGGGAAGTGACGGACGATGTCATGCTGGCGGTGTTCTCGTTCAGCATGAACCGGGTCTGCAGGAGCACTTCGTCCGGATTGTCCTCGTCAAACACCTGCACCAGATAGTTGCCCGACACGGTCGGCCGCATATCTTCGTCGGGCACTGCCAGCGAGTAGTGTACGTAGTGGGCCAGAGTGGATTCCGACAGTGCGTAGTTGTCGATGTCGGCCTGGTTGAATCCGTCGAGATATTCCGTTTCCACAAGTTGGCTCGGCCGCCAGTCGGAATTGCAGTGCAGCAGTCGGTATCGCAGATACCGCGGTTCTTCAGCCATTTCGTCAAACTCCACGATGATCCTGTCTGGAGTGTACATATTGATCACAGGCGGTGCCAGAGGATTGCCCTCGACTCTCACTTGCAGGGATTTGAATCCGGGAGCGAATATGCCGTCGGCAGTGTCGGATGCGTTCAGGGCCACCGCACAGAGCAGACAGAAGGCCGTCAGATCACTCCGCCGCATCCGTGCCGGATATATGGTTGTGGAGAATGGTCACAGCGTCTTGAATCAGCAGATTGCAGGACTTGGCTCCGGGTACTCTCAGCAGGCGGCATTCGGTTATGCCGCCGTTAAGCTCGGCAAAGGACCGGGTGAGTCCCTGTACCTCTTTGTATATGGCCATTTTGTCGGCGGGTGATGTGTATCGCATGATGCCTATGGTGGAGGCCATGGCGCTGATGGCTCCGCATACATGGCCGGTGCCGCCCACACCACCGCCTAACGCTATGGAAAATGCTTCGGCAGCATCTTCCGGCATGCGGTCGGAGATTATATCGGAAAAGGCCAACATGACGCATTGGGCGCAGTTGTGGCCACTGCGGCGCAGTGTCGCCGCGTGTTCAAGTCGTTGTTCGAGAGTGGTCATTCTGTGTGATGTTTTTGTTCACCATTGGATCGGGGTGATGCCGTGGGAGACCAGATAGTCATTGGCGCGGGAGAAATGCCGGCATCCGAAAAAGCCCCGATAGGCGCTCAGCGGCGACGGGTGCACTGTCTGCAGGATCAGATGGCGCGATGAGTCTATCATCTGCGCTTTGCGTCCGGCATGCGATCCCCACAGCATGAACACGAGATGTTCTCTTCCGGCGCTGAGACGGCGGATCGCTTCGTCGGTAACGGCTTCCCATCCGATTGAGGAATGTGAAGTGGGACGGTGGGCTTCCACCGTGAGCGAGCTGTTGAGCAAAAGCACTCCTTGCGCGGCCCAGCGCGACAGATCGCCGTCAGGCGGAATGGGAGAGCCTACGTCGTCGTGTATTTCCTTGAATATATTCACAAGCGACGGCGGCATGGCTACGCCGGGATTGACGGAAAACGACAGCCCGTTTGCCTGGCCAACGCCGTGATACGGATCCTGGCCGATTATCACCACCTTGACCAGCTCGAACGGACACTGGTCCATCGCGGCAAAAATCTTGCCTGCGGGAGGGAAAATTTGTTTTGTGGCGTATTCACGGCGCACAAAATCAGCCAGAACGGCGAATTGCGGTGACTGCCACACCGTCTCCAGCTGCTTTTTCCAGCCCGGTTCAATCTTTACTTCCATAGGTATTTGCAAAGTTAGCCGTTATGGTTCAGAATGAGTGTAAAAAAGTATGAAAAAAGTTGAAATTAGATGAATAAATTTGCCTTTGGGTTGAAAAAACGGTAACTTAGCGATTAAAAATCACGCCTATATGAATTTTATCTCAATTATATGTGCGGCAGTGCTTTCTCTGTCGTCTTTCCAGTTGCCGCTGTTCGGCAAGCCCTCATTGGATAAATATCATGAGGAGATATTGGAAATGTCGGTAGAAGATAATCTTCATAGTCCTGAGGTGCCCGGCAAATATGTGGAAGTCATCAAGGACCGGCAGATGTCGATGGCCAAGTTTCTGAAAGGAAAGGGAATGAAAGTCGAGACTACGCGCGAAGGGCTTGCGGTGGTGGTGACGATTCCGGCCGCACAATTGTTTTTTCCAAATGACACCGTGTTGCGGCCTATAGCCGACAAGACTCTTGCCGTGATAGGACATTATCTCAAAACTCCTGATTTCTACAAGGTACTTGTGGTGGTACATTCTGACGACACGGGGTCGGACAGCTATCTGAACGGTCTTACGGAATCGCGTTCGAATGCCGTGGTCGACTGGTTTTCGGCAAGGGATCTGCCTGTGAGCGGAGTCATACCTTACGGCTACGGAGCCGACGAACCCATAGCGTCCAATATAAGCCGCAAGGGCCGCGAGACCAACCGTCGTGTAGAATTTTATTTCATACCCGGACCGGAGATGATAAAACAGGCCAAGTCCAAGAAATTATGACCGGCGTTGCGGCCGGAACAGCACCTGAATGAGGTCCTGACGGTTAATACGGCGCAGAGAGGATATGATGTCCTTTCGCTGCGATGGGTCATACCAGAAGAAATATTTGCGCTGAGCTTGTTTCTGTACGGGGGTAGTGGCCGTGTATATACGCGTGCCTGTGTATGGATGATAACCTGTGTAATATATCTCTGTGGCCAGTGTCATAGGGGTGGGCGTGAAGTCCTGGACCTGTTCGAGATGCAGGTTCAGTGCACGTGTTTTGGCTGCCAATTCGGCCATGTCCTCTTCTCGGCATCCCGGATGGCTTGAGATAAAATACGGTATGAGCTGCTGGTTGAGTCCGTAGCGGCTGTTGGTCCGGTCAAACAGTTCCTTGAATCTGTAATACAGCTGAAAGGAGGGCTTGCGCATAAGATACAGCACGTCGTCTTCGGTATGTTCGGGGGCTACTTTAAGGCGTCCGGACACGTGTCGGGCAATGAGTTCTTCGTTGTATCGCGTATTGGCCGCGTCGATCTCCCTGTTGCCGTTTCTGTGCATGGAAAGGTCATAGCGCACACCGCTGCCGACAAATGATTTTTTCACCTCGGGGATTGCGTCTACGCTGTGGTATATGTCGAGCAGTGGACGATGGTCATTGTTGAGATTCGGGCACGGCGACGGATGCAGGCACGAGGGGCGCAGGCATTTGACGCAGAGATCGCGGTCTTTGCCCCCCATGGCGTACATGTTGGCCGACGGACCTCCGAGATCGCTTATATAGCCTTTGAAATCAGGCATGTGTGTGACAGCCCGAACTTCGCGGAGTATTGATTCCTTGCTTCTTGAAGCTATAAATTTGCCCTGATGCGCCGATATGGTGCAGAAAGAGCAGCCGCCGAAGCAGCCGCGGTGGAGACACACGGAGTGGCGTATCATCTCGTAGGCCGGAATTCTTTTCCCCTTGTAGCGCGGATGCGGCAGACGGGTGTAGGGCAGGTCGAACGTGGCATCAGTCTCGGCAGTGGTCATAGGCGGATACATCGGGTTGACCTTGACAGCCGAACGGCCGTGCTGCTGCCAGATCACCGTGTCGGGGACCAATCGGTTGCTCTGCTGCTCTATGTGTTTGAAATTGGCGGCCTGCAGACGCTTGTCGCGCAGACATTGCTCGTATGAAGCGAGTATGATGTTACGGGAGTCGGGGGCGGGGATGTCGCTGCTCTTAAGCCTGACCACCGTCTGCGGAATGTCGGTGAGAGACGATATTTTTTCGCCCGACGCGAGATGTCGGGCAATCTCCAGCACGGCTTTTTCACCCATACCGTATATGATCATGTCGACCGGAGCGTCCGTGATGATCGACGGGCGCAGGCGGTCCTGCCAGTAGTCATAGTGGGAAAGCCGACGCATTGACGCTTCGATACCTCCAGCCACAATCGGCACTTCGGGATAGAGTCTGCGCAGTATTTCCGAATAGACTATCGTGGGATAATCGGGTCTCATGCCATGGCGGCCGTCGGGAGTGAACGCATCGTCGTTGCGCCGGCGCCGGGCCGCTGTATAGTGGTTGACCATGGAATCCATGGCTCCAGGTGATATGCCGAAAAAGAGTCTGGGCGCGCCGAATTTGCGGAAGTCACGCAGGTCGTCGCGCCAGTTGGGCTGGGGGACTATGGCCACGTTGTATCCGTGGGCCTGCAGGGTGCGGCCTATGACTGCGGCGCCGAACGACGGGTGGTCGACATAGGCGTCGCCGCTGAACAGCACCACGTCCACATGGTCCCATCCGAGCATTTCCATTTCCTTGACCGATGTGGGCAGATAGCGGTCAGTGCCTGGGGTGACATTCATTGTTGTGCGGTCTCCTCTTCTTTATGCCTGATCTGCATCAGGTCTTCCAGTTTAATCATTTCGTCTCGCAGTCTGGCCGCTTCAAGGAAATCCATTTTTTTGGCGGCGTCAAGCATCTGGGCGCGCAGACGTTCAATGGATTTTTTCATTTCCGCGGAATTCATGTACTGTACCACAGGGTCTGCGGCTATATGCACCGAACCGCTGAGTTCTGTCTCGTAATCCGGCACACGGATCTGTGACGGTGATTTGCGTTTGCCGGAGGATGTATCGCGGTTTTTGGCGTTGCCGGCAGGTGTGAGTTCCTCGATGGTGTCGCGGTCCATGCCCACGATCCTGTTGCGGGCTTTGACTATGGCCTGCGGTGTGATTCCGTGGGCTTCGTTGTAGGCCAGCTGCAACGAACGCCGCCGTTCGGTCTCCTCGATGGTAAGACGCATGGACTCCGTGATCTTGTCGGCGTACATTATGACCTGTCCGTTGAGGTTGCGCGCCGCGCGTCCCACGGTCTGGGTGAGTGAACGGTGGGATCGGAGGAATCCCTCCTTGTCGGCGTCGAGAATGGCCACAAGCGAGACTTCCGGGAGGTCGAGACCTTCGCGCAGAAGGTTGACGCCGATGAGCACGTCGATCTTTCCGGCGCGCAGATCGTCGAGAATGCTTATGCGGTCGAGCGTTTTCACGTCGGAGTGCATATACGCCGTGGAGATGTCGAATCTGGCCAGATAGTCGTTAAGCTCCTCCGCCATCCTTTTGGTGAGAGTGGTGACGAGAACGCGCTCGTTTTTTTCAACCCTTTCCTGAATTTCATTCATCAGGTCGTCTATCTGGTTGAGCGATGCGCGCACCTCTATTTTCGGGTCAAGCAGTCCGGTGGGGCGTATGATCTGTTCGACCACCACGCCTTCCGCCTGTGCCAGTTCATAGTCGGCGGGAGTGGCGCTGACGTAGATGGTCTGGGGTATCATCGACTCGAATTCGTCGAAACGAAGAGGGCGGTTGTCGAGCGCGGCAGGCAGACGGAATCCGTAGTCGACCAGATTGTTCTTGCGGGATACGTCACCTCCGTACATGGCCCGGATCTGCGGTACGGTCACATGGCTTTCATCGATGATGGTAAGGAAATCCTTGGGAAAATAGTCCAGCAGGCAGAAAGGACGGTCGCCCGGTGAGCGTCCGTCAAAATACCGGGAATAGTTCTCGATGCCCGAGCAGTGGCCTATCTCGCGGATCATCTCCATGTCGTATGTGACTCTCTCGCGTATGCGCTGTGCTTCCAGAAGTTTGTCTTCGACAGTGAAGTCGTTGATCCTCGACTCCAGATCCATGCCTATTCGGGCGAGAGCCGCGTTCTGCCGCTCGCGCGTGGTGACAAACAGATTGGCCGGGTATATCAGGAATGAATCGTGTGATCCAAGCGATACGCCGTCGACGGGATGCACGGTCGATATGGATTCGATCTCGTCGCCCCAGAAAACCACACGCAGTGTGATTTCTTCGTAGGCAAGACGGATTTCGACCGTGTCGCCGTGTACGCGGAATGTGCCACGAGGAAGGTCTGTGACGCTTCTGGAGTAGAGCGAGTCCACCAATTTGCGGAGAAAGGCGTTGCGTGCGATTTTTTGCCCTACCTTTATGTCGACCACAGTGGCATTGAAGTCGCTGGGATTACCCATGCCGTACAGGCAGCTTACGGATGAGATCACCACCACGTCCTTGCGTCCCGACAACAGGGCCGATACGGTGGATAGTCTGAGACGTTCGATCTCGTCATTGATCATCAGATCTTTTTCGATATAACGGTCTATTCCGGGGATGTAGGCTTCGGGCTGATAGTAGTCGTAGTAGCTGACAAAATACTGTACGGAATTGTCGGGGAAAAATTGTTTGAATTCCGAATACAGCTGTGCCGCAAGCGTTTTGTTATGGCTGAGGATCAGGGTGGGGCGCTGGACCTTTTCGATCACATTGGCCATTGTGAAAGTCTTGCCGGAGCCTGTGACACCGAGAAGTACCTGCGCGACATCTCCTCTTTCAACGCCTGCTGAAAGGGCTTCGATTGCCTTTGGCTGATCGCCGGTGGGGTTATACTGTGACGAGATTTTGAATTTCATGCGGGAATGCAGGCGGAGACTGCGTTTATTTTTTTGTCACGTTTACTTTTTCTGTGGGCGGAAGCGACTCATTGCGGGAGTCGACTGCGGCCACAACATTGTCGGCAAGTTGCATGAAGGCTTCGCCTTCCACGCTGTCGGCCAATGCAATGGGGGAACCAAGGTCTGCCTGCTCGCAGATGTCGGCCACCAGCGGAATCTGTCCGAGCAGCGGCACATTGAGTTCGGATGCCAGCATTTTGGCTCCCTCGCGTCCAAAAATGTAGTAACGTTCCTGAGGGTGGGCGGCAGGGGTGAACCATGCCATATTTTCGACCAGTCCGAGCACGGGTACGTTGACTTTGTCGCCCATGAACATGGCTATGCCTTTGCGCGCATCGGCCAGTGCCACCTGCTGAGGGGTGCTTACTACAACGACTCCCGTGATGCCGAGAGTCTGTACGAGTGTGAGATGGATGTCGGATGTGCCGGGGGGCATGTCGATGAGGAAATAGTCGAGTTCTCCCCAGTCGGCCTGGGTGATGAGCTGATTGAGGGCGTTGGATGCCATTGATCCGCGCCACAGCACAGGCTTGTCGGCATCGACAAGGAAGCCTATGGAAAGCAGTCTGACTCCATATTGTTCGGCAGGAATTATGAGGTCCCGGCCTTCGCTCTCTCTCATATACAGCTGTATGCCCTCCACTCCGAACATTTTGGGCATGGACGGGCCGAAAATGTCGGCGTCAAGCAATCCGACCTTGTAGCCTTTCCTCGCAAGGGCAACGGCGAGGTTGGCGGCCACAGTGCTTTTGCCCACGCCGCCTTTGCCGGAACTGATACCTATTATGTTTTTTACTCCGGGCAACGGATTGGCTGGTTTTTCAGGATTGTGGCGGCGTGTTTTTACCGTTATATTGCCTTTGATCTCCACATCGTCCGCCACAAAGGTGAGTATGGCCGCTTCGGCTGCTTTGACCACCGATTTGATGAACGGATCGGTGGGGCGTTCAAAAATCAGAGAGAATGAAACTTTGCGTCCGTCGATACGTATGTCGTCCTCGACCATGTCGAGGTCGACGATGTTCTGTCCGTTGCCGGGATAACGTACCTGACGCAGGGCATCAATTATCAGATTGGGGTAAAGAGTCTGTTGTCGCTGCATTTTGATTTGTCTGATTATAGTTGCGCCCGTAGCTTCTGTAGCTGTCGAGCGGAATATCGTCGGTTTCGGGTTCTTTTAACTGTGGCTGCGAGGGTAGTTCAAATGCAATGTATTTGATGGTCAGACCACGTTCGAGCCATTGGCTTTCATAATGAGTGCGAATGCCGAGAATGTCGGATAGGATTCCAGGGGTGTGGTACAGGTCGTCGGTCTCTGCAATGGTTTTCAAGCCGTTGAGATGCACAAGGCGGGAGGTGTATGTGTAGAGGAACGGGCTGTCGGTCTTCAAATTTATGATACCGTCGTCGCAGAGGATACGGCGGTATATGTCGAGGAACGTAGCTGAAGTAAGGCGTTTGCGCACTTTTTTCATCTGGGGGTCAGGGAATGTGATCCAGATTTCGGATACTTCACCGCTGCTGAAAAATTGCGGCAGTATTTCTATGTTGGTGCGCAGGAAAGCCACATTGGTCATGCCGCTCTGCATGGATTCCTTTGCACCTGCCCAGATTCTGGCTCCTTTGATGTCGACTCCTATGAAATTACGGTCGGGGAATCTGCGGGCCAGACCTACGGTGTATTCACCGCGGCCGCATCCCAGTTCCAGTACGATTGGATTTTCGTTGTGAAAAAAATCCTCACGCCACCGGTCTTTCAAAGGAAATCCTTCGGTGGCAAGCCGACCGAAAGGAAACTGCATCACATGAGGCATGGCCTCGACTTCAGCAAATTTACGAAGTTTGTTTTTTCCCATTATAGCGCGATTTTAGTTACTCCGAGGTTTGTCACTACAAGATAGATGCCTTTGGCCCATGATGACGTTTCGATCCGAACGCGGGCCTTGTGTAATTCAAAACACAGGCTGGCGGTCCGTATGCCTGCCGTGTCAAAGACAGACACTTCGCCGATGTCCGATCCGGATGAATCCACGATCAGCTCGGACCCTTCGGTATAGACGGTGAAATGCGGTTGTCCGATTTCATCACCGATCATGTCGGTGGTGCCTGTCCATTCGTCTTTGGTCTTTATGTTGAATTCCTGCCACTGTAAGGCATTCTGAAATGCTTCCTGCATGGTTTTGTCGGCAGTGACGAGGTAAACATCGGGCTTATGCACGCCGCTCCACACGTCATCGCCGAGTTCCGGCACATGCTGCAACTTCTCGGCATTGATGGAGTTGAGCGCCATCAGACCGCTCATTGCATGGCTGTCGATGTATTCGATGTCGGCGGGAAGCTGCATATCGGCGATCTGCGTGTCGGCTATCATTGCTCCGCGATTCATCCGGCGGGCGTTGTCGGGCAGAGTGATGGCTGTGAGTTCCGACATGTGGGCAAGTGACCATGGCCCTATTTCAGTGCATGCGGCCAAAGATGAGAAATCTATACGGGTCATGGACACGCAGCCTTCAAATGTGCTTTCGGGCAGAGATGTGACGCCTGAGCCGTTGAAGTTGACTGCCGCCAGGGCCGAGCAACAGGAGAACACTCCTTTGCCGAGTACGGTCAGCGACGCAGGGATTGTGACGGAAACAAGCGACTCACATCGCAGAAAAGCGTAGTCGCCGATTTCGGTTACTCCTTCCGGAATAGTCATTTCCGTCAGGCCGCAGCCGCTGAAGGCTCCGGATCCGATTGATCTCAGGGACGCGGGTAAAGACACTTTGCGCAGTTTTTTCATTCCGACAAAGGCGTAGGACGGTATGGACGCTGCTTTAGAAGAAGTCAGCCGAGAGTATGGAAGAGGATCGCCTTTATAGGCTACAATCCGGCAACCGGATATATCCAGTTCGGCAAGGTCTGACATTTTGTCCGCGATAAATGAAAAATCAGCGGCATTGAGTTCTCCGCCGGCTATGTTGAGGGATGTCGACAGGGTATCCGCGCCGACAAGCCCGGCGAGAGATCCGGCAGTGACCTTATTGATGTCGGTTGCCGCTGCGGACAGAGTAGCCAGAACAGAGACCGACGCAACAAGTATCGTGTAAATTTTCATATTGTATTATTAATTAACAGCGCTGTGTGTAATTGAGGATTGCTTCCACAAGGTACAGGCCGATCACTTCGTCGCGGTTGATCTCTATGTCATCGTACTCCGGATTTACGCTGTGGAGTATTATTTTTCCGGGGTCGTTGTGACGGCGGACTATTTTGACCATCCTGTAGTCTTCGAGAATTACAACATAGATCTGGCCCCAGAACAGTGTGGATGACTGCACTTCGCGCAAGGCGATGAATCCGCCGTTGGCTATGGCAGGCTCCATGCTGTCGCCTGTGACGCGGACAATGCGTACGTTGTCGGTTCTCTGAAACTGCGGCAGGTCCACGTATCCCATAACGCGGTCGTCAGTGAACATTCTGCTCAGTTCGCCGAATCCGGCGGTGACGTCAAGATCGTAGACCGGCACTCCGCGCCGGCGGGCCGGGGTGGAGGGATTAACCGCCCTTTCGGGTATAAGCATGGCATGGTCACCTTCATGTTTTGCGAAAGGCAGGTCGGAGCCGTCGAGCAGCCATGTTTTCGATACTCCGAAATCGAGGGCTATGCGATTGACAAGTCCGATGGTCACAGGGAGTTTGCCGGACAGATGTTTGGACATGTTTGCCGCACTGACTTTGATGCGTGCGGCAAACTGTGCCTGCGTCATTCTCATGGTCTGCATGAGATGGCGTATGCGTTCGATTATCTCCGTCTGGTTTTCTGGATTGGCAGCCATGATGTTTTTGGGGGACCTACTCAGTCGCGGACCACGATTTTCACCGGTGCAGCGCACTTGTCGGCTGTGATAAAGTAGACTCCGACAGGCAGAAGGATTACATCATCGTTATGGGCTTCGGGTATTTCTCTGATTATGCGTCCTGTGGTGTCGATGACACGGAGTCCGGTGATGACATCTGCTCCGGCCAGACGGATTCCACCGGGCCAGTAGCGTACAGCGAGACTTTCGGTCGCGTCGATCTCCGTGACGGATCCTGTGTTGACAAAAATTACGTTGGACTGTGGCGACAGAACGTCAAGACGAACAGACTGCACCGTATAGCTCTCGGAGCCGCAGAAATCGTCGATACGGAGTGAGGTTTCCTCTGCGATGAGCTGTTCGGTGGTGGCTGTCCCTCCGATGTAGCATGTGCGGTTGACTATGTAGTAGTCGACGACTTCATTGTCGACAGGAGTCCAGTTGGCCGTGTAGCCGTCGGATGTTATGTCGGTGGCGGCTGTGGCCAACGGGGCCGTGAGCTGCGGAGTGGGGAAGCATTGTCCTTTCAGGCCGATGCCTACGGATCCTTTGATTCCGCCGCCGGAGATGACCAGGCGTGTGGAGTGGATGCCAACAGAGTCAGGGGTATAGGTGACGGTTACCCAGAGTCCATCGGCAGAATTGACCGACGACACATTGGCATTGAATTTGTTGGCTCCGTCGATTGAGAAGAGGTTGGCATCGGATGTGGAGGCATTGTCGTAGATGTTGAGCGTCACCGATTTGCCTGTGAGGTTTTCTCCTCTCAGATGCAGCCGGGCTATGGAGCTTTTGCCGAGGGCCACTTCTCCGAATTCCAGTTCCATGCCCTGGACGGGTGTGATGAGAACCGGCGTTTTGTCTTCGCCGGGATTTGACGCATCGTTGTCTTTCAGATAAAAACGGTCGCCTTTTTTGTTTCCCCATAGATATTCGGCCAGAGCGGGAAAGTCGATAAAGGGATTGCGGTTTGCCTGAATGGAGTAGATCTCTTCGTTGCGGTCAATTTCTTTCTGGCTCACAGGGTCCTCGCGGTGCCATTTCATCAGAAGTTCCTGAGACCAGTTGTTGAGAGTGGGGTAGGAATTGTTGCTGACCATGTAGGTGTATTTCCAGGTCAGATTCTGGTAGCAGGTGACCATGTAGAAATATGTGCGTGCGAAGTCGCCTTTGTATTCATCATCCGGTTCGAATACGAATTTAGCACCGCCGCCCTGGCCTGACACAGGGTAGCCGACGGTGGAAATGCCGTTGTCGAAAGACGCATGCGTGCTGCGGTCCACGATGCCGAGAGGGTAGTTGCTTTTGGCTTGGTTGGCCGCAGCTTCAGCCGGATACAGATGGTTGAGATCCACGTAAGCGGGGATTTCAGTTGAGCCGCCCCACCAGCTTTTGGGAAACGAGTGCTCGCGGTTGAGTCCTTTGAATGAAGGGATATAGAAGGGTTCGTCGGCATACATGTCCCACCACCGGCGTGTGTCGGGATATACGTCGGTGCGTTGGAAATACTGTGGCAGGGCATTGTAGCTGCTTACCTCGGTGTGGTTGTAGATTATATTGCATGCGGCCGTCTTCAGTTCTGCGCCGCTTTTGCCGTCAAGACCGTTATAGTAGCCGGATGGAATCTGCCTGTCAGAAGCGGTGGCGGAGACAGGAGCGACAAACATTGCAGTCATGGTGACCGCCATTATTTTTGTAACAATCAAAGTTCTCATATGAAATTGCGTACTAATCAAGATGCAAAATTACGAAAATTTGCTCTTTTGTGCTATTATTCCGTACTAAAAAGCATAACATATCCGTAAATTATGGAGGAAAATTACAGGTGTCGATGCAGTTTTTCAGGATGTAGGGCATCAGTAGATTGTAAGTATGACGGATATAACCGAACTTGTCAGAAGATGCCAGGCCCGCGACAGGGACGCACTGGGCATTCTGTATCAGACATACCGACAGCCTATGATGAATATTATAGGCCGATATGTGTCTGGCCGCGATGATGTGCATGATATTCTGCATGACGGTTTTGTGGTGATTTTCGGGTCACTGCCGTCGCTGAAAGATCCTGAAAAACTGGAGCAATGGATGGGACGGATAATGAGAAACCTGTCTCTGCAGTATTTGAAACAGATGTCGCATCATGCACACGTCGAGCTGATTCAGATTCAGGATGCGGACATTGCGGAACCGGAGTCTCCGCAGCCGGATGAGGAGCTGATGATGGAGGAGCTGGAAGTGCTGATCGACCGTCTGCCGGACGGCTACAGGCAGGTGTTCAGGCTGTCGATGCTCGAGAAACTGTCGCACAAGGAGATCGGTCTGATTTTAGGGATTGCGCCGCATTCGTCGTCTTCGCAGCTACTGCGGGCGAAAGTGTTGTTGCGGAAGTATATAACTGAATACAGGGCTTTATCAGGTGCGGTGTCTGTCCTTATCGCCGTGTCGCTGATATGGTCGTTGTGGCGCAGTTGGGGAATAAGCCGTGATGCGGGTCATTCACCTGGGCATTCTGCATTTATAGCTGATACAGATGGAAGAGCCGGAACTAAAGATGCGGATATGAGTGATGTCTCGGCAGAGAGGCCGGAATATGCCGAAAGCAGTGTAAGGGCATCCGATGTGGTTGACGGTCAGGAAGCTGAGGGCGCGGCCGGCGAGAGCGCAACGGTTGCAGAGGACAGGGCCGTCGCGCAGGAGGATTCCGTAGTCATACCTTCCGACAGTATACCGGAGCAGCCAGTATGGCGTGAGGTGCCGGACAACAGTTATTTGTACATGGCCGAGGAGGAACACAGAGGCAGGGAAAAGTCGGATATGTCGTTGATTCTTGCCTGTGCCGGCAATGTAGGCGACAGGAATTCACGTGATTATGTGTCGCGTGGGCCGGATACAGATTCGTCTTTGGCGGATATACATGAGACGACGAAACATTATATGCCGTTTTCTGTGGGACTTTCGGTGAATAAACAGTTGTCGGGAAGATGGAGTGTGGAAACAGGGCTGAGATATACGTTGCTGCGGTCGGAGGTGACGACTTGGGAAAACGGGCTATTGCGGTCGCATAGTTTCCGGCGCATGCACTATATAGGCATTCCGGTGAAGATCAATTGCCGGATTGTGAAATTCGGCGGATTTTCCGTCTACGGACATTTAGGCGTGGCGGCGGATGTGCCGTTGAAAACCGGTCCGACAAAGATGGAGGTACAGTGGTCGGCAGGATGCGGTGTGGGTGTGCAGTATGATCTGACACATTCTGTAAGCCTGTATGCGGAACCGTCGCTACAGTATTATTTTGACACTGGTTCCGAGGTGAAAACAATCAGGCAGTTGCGTCCTGTGGAGTTTTCTTTGCCGATAGGTGTCAGATTTTCGTGGTGAAATACGCGCAGGAAGAGACAGACATATTGTAATAAAACGGATTTTTTCCGTAACTTTGCAGTGCAAGTAGTACTAAATAGTCTAAACCTTATCACAAAACAAAACGAGATGAAAAAGAACTGTAGAATTACGTCCCGGAGATGGGGCGTGATTATGTCAGTGCTGATTTCCGGCTATATAGCCACTTCCGCTTATGCGAAAGATGCTTATGCCATACTCGCATTCAGTGAGGATCAGCCACAATTGATCAATCACGTCGTGACATTTCCGATTGACGGAGAAGGAGTGACGGAATATAAATCGGCCGTTCCTTTTTATCAGACATCGACGGCAGGTGCGTTTGCGGACGGCACGTATTATGTGGCATCGTCCAGAACGTCAGGGTCAACCGAAGTCGCCGACGCGCTCTATAAACTGGATCTAAGCAGCGGATCATACGAGAAAGTCGGGGCATTGACGGGATATTCGGCATTTGTCAACGACATGACGTATGACCTGTCGACCAATACTATGTATGCCATATCCAAGGCTGACGATAATTCCTCTGCTCTGATGAAGATAGACACGGCCACGGGGCGATCCACCAAAGTGGCCACGCTTGATCAGAAATATTTCACGCTCGCGGCCGACCTGAGAGGTCAGCTGTATGCGGTCAGTTTCATGGGTGATTTCTGCAAGATCGACAAAACGACAGGCGCTTCGACAGTGGTAGGCCACACGGGATTTTATCCGGAGAGTTTCCAGTCGATGGAATTCGACCACGAACATGGTGTGCTGTACTGGGCGGCGACCGTGCGTGTGCTCAACTCCTCGGGTACAATTGAAATACAGGAGACATTCATTGCCACGATCGACCCGGTCACGGGTGCGGCCACCCGCGGGATGCCGATTGGCGAGGTGCAGCTTGCCGGCCTGTATGTGCCGTATACGGTGGTGGCCGACAGCGCTCCGCGTCAGGTGGAGAACCTGACAGTGACATCTGCTCCGGAAGGCAGGCACACGGCCATTGTCAGCTGGACCAACCCGCTGAATACTTTCAGCGGGGCGCCGATCAAGGCGTTCACAAAAGTGGAAATTATGCGCGACGGCACAGTTGTGGGTAAGATAACCACTGCCGAACCGGGGAAAGAATCCACTTATACAGATGTGATAGCATCTGACGGCGGCGGTATACATACTTATACGGTTGTGCCCTACACGCTCGGCGGCGCCGGAATACCGGCCCGGGCGACAGCTTTTGTGGGCACGGACATTCCGGCGAAGGTCGAAGGACTGACCGTGAGCCGACTGAGTCCGAATTCCGCCAAAATTTCGTGGAATGCAGTCACTGCCGGCGCAAACGGCGGATGGATCGCCACGCCGACTTATAAAGTAGTGCGTATGCCGGGCAGCCAGATCATGGTCGACGGACTGACTGTGACCGAATGGCTTGAGCCAGGAGTAGAGGAGTCGGGAAGCTATAGTTATGTTGTGACGGCGACTACCGATGCTGGCACGTCGGAGCCGGCACAATCAGCCCCTATAACACTCGGGCCAAAACTGGGTATTCCGTATCACTGCCCGTTTTCAGAGGAAGAATTCGAGAAATGGACCATAGTGGACGCGAATGGTGACGGCGTAAGGTGGCAATGGTTCAATCTGTCGTGGGCCAAGGCCGACGGAGCTTATTTTATGGCTGATAAAACGCCGGCTGACGATTACATTGTGAGCCATCCCGTGGAGTTTGAATCTGGAGTCACATATAAACTGACATTGCGCCAGATAGCAAACGGCAATCATACGATCAAGCTGATGCTGCTTTCCGATTACGGACTGGAGGAGCCAGTGATGCAAATAGGAGAAATCGAGGTTTCAAGAGGTTGGGAGGTCACAGAAAAAGAGTTGACGTTCACGGTGGAAAACGGCGGAGATTACAATATCGCCATACGCGACATGGCGGAGACGGGCAGCAGCTATCTGCTCGTTGACCAGCTTGACATCGAGAAACTCGCGAAAAGAAATCTTGCCGCACTGACTATTGCGGGACAGATGCAGCCGATAACGGGCAACACATATCCTTACAGTGTGAAAATAGTGAACAAGGGAGCGGCAGACGTGTCGGCTTATACGGTGAGTCTGCTCGACCAGAACGGGGAGACGCTCGCGTCGGCCGCTGGGGCGGAAAGCATACCGGCAGGGGGCGAGACCGTGGTGCAACTTGAGTGGACCGCCACTGAAGGAGTCACGTCTCTGCGCGGCAATGTGAGAATGCAGGGAGACGAGATAGCCGACGATGACACAACCGCGCCGGCCGAAATAACAGTGATGCCCAAGGGTACGCCAGAGGAGCTGGTGATAGGCGCCAAAAGCGGCACATCGACCAACCATCCGTTCAACCAGTATTACAAATACAGTCATGTGTTCAACATCTATCATGCTTCGGAGATAGGCATCAGCCGCGGACGTATCACCGGATTGCGCTACGATTACACTACATCTTATTCCGTGCCCAAGGGTGTAGGGCTGAAAATCTATCTGGCGAATACAGACCGTCAGACAAGTGCCGACGGATGGATTGCAGAAGATGATATGACTCTCGTATATGACGGCACATCGGATTATGAAAGCGGAGAAGGTGTGCTGAAACTGGATTTCCAGCATGCGTTTGACTATGAGGGCGGCAATCTTGCCATTGTCACTATGTCTTCGCTTGAGAATGCCGGCGCATCATACTATTCCGGAGTGTACTATCCATATTATACAAGTCCAGTGGCCGGCAATTCGGCATTCGGGGCATCGGCAGACAAGGCGATAGAGTACGGACAGTCAGGCCGGGCCATGAGCGGCAGCAGTGTGGTCACCCTGATGGTGCAGTCGGGCGGCGCAAGTCTGTCTGGCAAAGTTTATGATACAGAGGGCAATGCGGTGGAAGGTGTGACCGTTGGGATAACTGAAATACACGCTACCACGCTTTCCGCACAGGATGGTTCGTATAATTTTGATTTCGTGCCAAACGGCACATATACGCTGACAGCGCAGAAGTTTGGTTTCGAGCCGTCAGACCGCAGTGGCATCACGGTAAGCGATGATGATGTTGCTGCCGATCTGACTATTAAGGCAATACCAACATACGCAGTGAGCGGAAGAGTTGTTGATCCGGAGGGCAATGCCATAGCCGGAGCCGGGATAAAGCTGGAAGGATATGCAGAGCTTTCGGCGACGGCGGACGCAAACGGTGAGTTTGTGTTTGAAAGCGTTGTGAGTCATCCGAGTAAAATAACCGTGACCAAGGACTGGATGGCACCGGAAACACGTGAGTTCGATCTGGGTGGGGATATTGCTGCCGGTGATATAGAAATGGGATATGCGCACTATTCTCCTGCCAATGTAACAGCCACGGAGACGGCAGACAACGCCGTGATGACCGTTGGATGGAGTGCGCCCGACAAGAAGGCACTGTTGCGCTACGACAGTGGCAATGCTGCAAGCCAGCTGGGTCTGACCAATGAAATAGGCACTGCAGTCATCGGCACAGTATTCCGCACGCCCATGCAGGTGGAGAAGCTGACATGGCAAACCACCGTAGAGGGCGGTCCGCATAATACGGTCAACGTCTATGTCTATGATCTTGATGAAGAAGGGAATCCTACCGGCAATGTTCTTTACAGCATGCGCGATGTGGCCAATGCGGACGGGGAGTGGACCGAGCATGTCCCGGCAGAGCCGGTTTCGGCCCCTCACGGATGTTTTGTTGCGATAAACTATCCCGGTTTCTTGGGTATGGCTGTGGACGACAATAGCAAGGAATGGCCGTTCAGGGAGCATACATACGCATTCTCCACTGATTTCAATTCCGGCGAATTCATGTATTTCGACGAGAAAGGACTTGCTTCCAATCTGCTGCTGCGAGCCGAGGGATATGTGTATCCGGTTGAAAACACGCCCGTTGCCACAGTCGGACCCGAGCGTGATGCCCTGCCGGAATTTTACTCATATAGAGTATGGCGCGCCAAGGGTTATAATCCTGCCGAGACAGACTGGACGGAGGTGAATGGAACCGTTTCATCGACATCTATAATTGACAGTGCGTGGGGCACCCTCGCTGCCGGAGTCTACAGCTATGCCGTGGCATCGGTTTATCCCGACGGGAGCATGTCGGCACGGGCTGTTTCGCCATACATATTAAATAATGTCTATTCGACACTCAGCGTCGCAGTGACCACTAATTCATACAGTGCCGATCCTTCAGGAGCTACGGTGACTGTGACAGATCATGACGGGCGTGTGGTTGCGTCGGCTCATGTGGACGAAGAGGGGAAAGTGTCGTTTGACGGTCTTTGGAAAGACCGGTATGTCGTGTCGGTGTCGCTTGCCGGATATGAGAAAATATCCGTAGCAGCAGATATTTCCGCTACGGATAATCTTGTCCTTGACACCATAGTGCTTAAAGAAATCATAGCTAAGCCTGTGAACCTTAAAGTATATGGCAGCGCTGATGACGGATTTACTCTCACCTGGAATGAATCGGGGGAAATATTTGACGATTTCGAGAGCTATGTGCCATTTTCAGTCGCTCCCGTCGGTGAAATAGGATGGACATTTGTGGACAGAGACAGTGCACGTACTGTGGCCGAAGCAGAGTTCAGCTTCCCGGGACGCACGGAACCGATGTCGTTCATGGCCTTTAATCCTAAGGAGACCATTCCTTCGATGTTTGACGCACGCTCGGCGTCGCATCCATACAGCGGCGATCAGGCACTGGCATGCTTTGCTACATTTTATGGTAACGATGACTATTTCATTTCACCGCGTCTTAACTATTTCGAAACATTCAAATTCGGATTTCAGGCAAAGGGGTATTCGCCGACGTATCAGGAGACGATATATGTGGGCTATTCGGTAACGGACAACGATCCAGACAGTTTTAATTGGATCAGCGGCGAGATCAGTGTGTCCAAACAGCAATGGACGCCGTATGAATTCGACATTCCGGCCGAGGCGCGTTATGTGGCCATGAACTGTAATTCGGCCGACGGATTCATATTGTTTGTCGATGATGTCAGAATCAGTTCCGGCAACGGATTCGGCATGAACACGATTCCGTCGGGACCGGAAGTGAGCTATCTGGTGTCGGTTGATGGCGAGAAGCGTGATATTACCGACGAGAGCTTTTTACTTCTCGGCAATGTGGGTGAAGGAGTTCATAAAGCCACAGTAAAGGCAATATACTCTTCCGGCGAATCTGAGGAAGCCGAAATCACATTCGGACATTCGGGCCTTGTGTCGCCAACAGTCGGCAGCATACGTGTGTATCCGAATCCGGCTCCCGGATATACGGTGGTATATGGCGATTTTATCCGCGCAAGCCTGATCGGTCTTTCGGGGCAGACGATGGCTACATTCGACGGCAGTTCTTCACATCTGGATCTGTCGGCCGTCGTTCCCGGCCTGTACATTCTCGCCGTGGAAGGGACGGACGGGGCTGTCGCTTTTGTGAAGCTACAAGTCAGATAGATAAGCACTTCCTGTAGTCAGTAACAATCAAGGCGTCTGAGAGCATAATCTCAGACGCCTTTTTAATGGTATGGAATGGGAGAACAGGGCCGGGGTGTAAAACTGTTTTTTATGTTTTCCGTATTCCACTTTTTTGTCGTAACTTTGTAGCAATAATAAATAACACCATCCACACATATCAGACATAGCTATATGAGCGAAAATATCAATAACTGTGAAGAATCCGAGAAGAAAGGACTCAATTTTGTTGAACAGATAGTTTATAATGACCTTCAGGAGGGTAAGAACGGCGGCCGCTTGAATACCCGCTTTCCACCGGAGCCAAACGGTTATCTGCACATAGGACATGCGAAGGCCATCTGCATGGATTTCGGCGTTGCTGAAAAATTTGGCGGAACCTGCAATCTGCGTTTCGACGATACGAATCCCGTAAAGGAGGATGTGGAGTATGTGGACGCAATCAGGGAGGATATCCACTGGCTGGGCTTCGACTGGGGTGACCGCGAATATTATGCGTCTGATTATTTTCCTCAGTTGTTTGATCTGGCTGTGAGGATGATCAAGGAAGGCAAGGCTTATGTGGATGACCAGACTTCGGAGCAGATTGCCGCTCAGAAGGGCACACCGACTCAGCCCGGTCAGAATTCGCCGTATCGTGACAGAACTCCGGAGGAGAATCTGGATCTGTTCATGCGAATGAATGCCGGTGAGTTTCCCGACGGCGCGCGCGTGCTGCGTGCGAAAATAGATATGGCGAGCGATAATATGCATTTCCGTGATCCGGTGATGTATCGCATCATAACGAAGTATCCCCATCACCGCACAGGAACTCAGTGGAAGGTGTATCCCATGTATGATTTCGCCCATGGCCAGAGTGACTTTTTCGAGGGTGTGACGCATTCGATCTGCACATTGGAGTTTGTGCCGCACCGTCCGCTGTATGAGTATTTTGCCAAGGAACTGGCAGGGGAGGGCGACTATTGCCCTCGACAGATTGAATTCAATCGTCTGAACCTTACATATACCGTGATGTCGAAACGCAAGCTGCTGCAATTGGTGCAGGAGGGACATGTGGCCGGATGGGATGATCCGCGAATGCCGACCATAAGCGGTATGCGTCGCAGGGGTTATACGCCCGAATCCATCAGAAATTTCATTGACACGATCGGTTATACGAAATATGAGGCGCTCAACAGTGTCTCGCTGCTGGAGCATGCCGTGCGCAATGATCTGAACCGTGTGGCGACACGCGTGATGGCTGTGGTCAATCCGGTGAAACTTGTGATCACAAATTATCCGGAGGACAAGGTTGAGCAGGTGTGCATGGAAAATAATCCGGAGGATCCGGAAAGCGGTGTGCACCAGATGCCTTTCAGCCGTGAGATATACATTGAGCGCGATGACTTTATGGAGAATCCTCCCAAGAAGTTTTTCCGTCTCGCACCCGGTGGAGAAGTGCGGCTTAAAGGCGCATATATCATCAAGTGTGAGGACACGGTGAAAGATGCCGACGGCAATATCATAGAGATAAGGTGTACATATGACCCTGATACTCTGAGCGGCATGCCCGGATCCATGCGCAAAGTGAAAGGAACGCTCCATTGGGTGAGCGCACAGCATGCGGTAGATGCAACGGTGAGGATGTATGACCGTCTGTTTAATGTGGAAAATCCTGCGGCTGAGACCGAGCGTGATTTCCGAGAGTTGCTTAATCCGGATTCCATGAAGGTGGTGGAAGGTGTGAAGATTGAACCGTATCTGGCTGAAATGGCAAAAGAAGGCGCCAAATTCCAGTTCCAGCGTGTGGGCTATTTCACTCCCGACAAGGATTCGACCGACGGCAATCTGATATTCAACCGCACTATAGCACTGAAAGATACCTGGGAAAAAATTAATAAATGAGTATCGAAAAGCCCAAAGACGAGAGACGCGAACTGTATGACAAATTCCGTGCCGGACTGAAGGGTGGGGATGAGACGTTGTCGTTTTATGACGAGGATGATCTGATCGATATTTATGATCAGGCCGCTGATCTTGAGGATGAATACGTCAAGATAGAGGTGTTGTTGGCAGGCAGCCGGCTGTATCCCGACAGCGAGGCTCTGGCGGCACGTAAGGGGTATCTGTTTTTTGCATACGATCTGCAGGACGGAGTGACCGATACGATACGGAGACGCAGCACCGGCTCACTGTTGTGGAAAGTGCTGGAAATGAGAGCTGCGGAAGCCAAATCGTCAGATGAGACGGTGGCGCGCCTGCGGGAATTGCTTGAAGCTGAGAATGATCTGGATGACGAGACGGTGATTCAGGTTGTGGATCTGGCTTCGGCGGCCGGTGCATATGAGTGGCTTAAGGAAAACGAAAGTTTCCTGCGGACTAAAACCACGTATCTCCCCACGTTGCTGTATGAGCTTCATGTGGTGGCGATAATCAACGATGACCGTCCGTTTGCCATAGCCAAACTGGAAGAACTGACGGAAATAGATCCGTTTACAGCTGACTATTGGGCAATATTGGCAGAGGAGCAACTGAATTCCGATAATATAGACGCGGCAATTTCCGCAGCCGACTATGCGCTGGCGATCAGTTCGGATCATCCTGGGGCGATCATTGCCAAAGCCCGGGCATTGACTCGTACGGAATCCCGTCCGCAGGAGGTGATAGACCTGATAGAGCCGGTCATTGATGATAAACTGTCGGATCCGTCAGTAGCCGAGATGTATGTGGCCGCTCTGATTCATGTGGGCCGGCAGGATACGGCAGAGAAATTTCTGACAGAGTTTAATGATCGCAATCCATGGGACAGGAGTGCCGTGAATCTGCTGCTTCTGCTTGAGCATCCAGAAATAAGTGTGCTGCTTGACAGATATTATAGTTATGATACTGAGCATTCGGAGAGTGAATGGACCGAATGGGCTTTGACACATTATAATTCAGGTGGTTACAGACAGGCTGCAATGATATTGGGCTGCCTGTATAGGCAGCAGGGACTGTCGATCGAGAACGAGATCTTGTACTATAGCACATTGTATGCGGCGGAGTTCTATACGGCGCTGGCTGCTATGCTGGATGACATGATCGAGAATCATCTGGAAAGGCTGACTCCGGAGTTGGTGATGGCGGGTATTCTAAGTGTGTTCAGGACCAAGGGAAAAACCGCGGCAAGGCATGCTCTGGAACGGGTTATGAAAATACATCCGCTTGAACAGACATCGCGGTGGGGTATTGACAATACACTGAAAGCGATTGGTTATTCGTCGATGTTTGGAATGCTGACAAAAATATTGGAAACGTCGGACAGAGTGAATATTGACGATATAGATCCATTTATAGCACCTAAACCTATAAGACATTAATAGCGTAATACAATGCGTAACGCGACGCGACTGCAACATCGTGCGTTACGCTTCTGTTTTTTTTATGACAGAGCCAGTATTCAGCAGCCGATGAAGTTGAATTACTATAATTTTGGATAGCATGAAAAAGGTTGTATTGTATATTGCAATGAGTCTTGACGGATATATTGCAGATTGCAAACAATCCGTGATATGATTACATATAATCATATATTATATAATAAGGTGTTGTTTTGAAAAATAACAAAACAACACCTTGACTTTTTTATTAGTTGGAATCAGAGGTTTTCGCGCAGTTTTGATACAAGGTCGTCGGCATGATGCAGACCAGATGCGCGCCATACGGGTTCGCCGTTCTTGAATATAATGAGAGTGGGGACGGATTTGATGGTATATTTGGCAGCAAGGGCTTTATTCTGGTCAACATCAATTTTAAGCACATCAGCTTCGTCACCGACAGTTGATTTGACTTTGTCCAGAATAGGGCTTTGCATTCTGCACGGACCACACCAAGTGGCAAAAAAATCCACTAACACAGGCTTGGAACCATTGATAAGTTTATTGAATTCTTCCATAATTTCTTATTGTTTGTTTACGGGTTCTTGAAAATAAGTGATTTTCTGTCAGAATAACGCTTAGGTCAAGAAAAGAGTTTATGAAATCCCATAATCTAAAGTTATGCAGAGTAAAGGTCGGTTCGAAAATGTAGTTTGTGTTGCAGACTGGGTGGTTGGCTGATGGTGGTGTGTGGCATAGCAGTACTTGAAGAATGTCTGTATAGTCTCTTAAATAGGGGTTAAGAAGCGGAGTGACGTACACAAGTTAACATAATGCCCATTATGGGCAAATGGGGTCACGGGAGGGTGATGCCGGTTTCTGTCAGTATTATCTTATTTGATTTGTAGAGATAGCCGAGCGCTTTTTTGAAATCTTTTTTGCTGCATGCGAATGTTTTGGCAATCTCTTCTGGCGACGATTTGTCGCAGAATCCGGAGTGTCCACCGTTTTTATGCAGCAGATCTATTATTTTGTCGGCTATCTGGTGTGCGCGCTCTCCGTTGGTGTCTTTGAGCGTGAGATCTATTTTTCCATCTTCACGGATTTTTTTGACGAATGCCCTGACTGTGGATCCGATTTCCGGATGGTCTATGAGTTCATCGGTATATATCATTCCGGAAAACAGATTGTCGACGATCGCTTTATAGCCGATATCGGTGCGTTGATATACCAATGCCTGCACGCAGTCGCGGAGATTGTATTCCGGATATGTATTGCCAAGGAATTTTTCAATTTTAGAGGATGCGACTATGCGTTTGGTGCTGTAGTCGAGATAAGCATAGACAAGGTATATGTTGTCGCGGACCATTTTGTCGCGTTGCTCGTTGAACGGACACAGCAGGTCTTTGGGGAGTCCCCAGTCCATAAAGGCTCCTACACGCGGGTGTATGTCGGCCACACGCAGGAATCCGAACTGTCCAACCTGGATGTATGGGTGTTCGGTCGTTGCGATCAGTCTGTCTTCAGAGTCGGTATAGACAAACACGTCTATTTCCGACCCAATTTCAGGTACATCCGGAAGATAGCGCGACGGGATAAGAATTTCCACGCCATTGCCACCGTCGAGGTATGCTCCAAAATCAGTGAGACGATTGATTTTCAGTTTGTTGTATTGTCCTATTTTGATCATTTTGAGGTCTTGAATTTTGCGAAATAGTGGTCGAGAACATCACGGGCAGCAGTAAATGAGCTTTGCTTGTTGGCCAGCACGGCAGCTTCGCGGTCTGCGAGAAGTTGTTCTATTTCAGGATTGTAGTAAAAGTGCCGGCGGAGTTGTTCGTCAATGGTTTCTTTCATCCAGTAACGCGCCTGCTGACGACGGCGTTCATGGAAATAGCCGTTGTCGGTAACGAATTTGAAGTATCTGTCGACCATGTCCCACACTTCTGCTATGCCGATTTCATAGTAGCCTGAGTATGTGAGCACTTCTGGGGTCCATCCTGACATTGTGGGTGGAAACAGGTGTAACGCGCTGCGGAACTGGGCCTGAGCCAACTGTGCGCGGTGAATATTGTCGCCATCGGCTTTGTTGATCACGATTCCGTCGGCCATTTCCATAATGCCTCGTTTGATTCCCTGCAGTTCGTCGCCAGTGCCGGCAAGCTGGATAAGCAGGAAAAAGTCGACCATGGAGTGGACCGCAGTCTCGCTTTGCCCTACCCCGACTGTTTCTATGAATATGTTGTTGTAGCCGGCGGCTTCACACAGCACTACGGTTTCGCGGGTCTTGCGCGCCACACCTCCGAGTGATCCGGCCGAAGGACTCGGGCGGATGAAAGCGCCGGGATGGGTGGAGAGTTTTTCCATGCGTGTCTTGTCGCCGAGGATACTGCCTTTAGTGCGTTCGCTGGAGGGGTCTATGGCAAGCACGGCCAGTTTGCCGCCCTGTTTCAGTACATGAAGTCCAAACACGTCGATCGATGTGCTTTTACCCGCACCGGGGACTCCGGTTATGCCGATGCGGCGTGATTGGCCGGAATAAGGGAGACATTTTTCTATGACTTCCTGAGCGACAGACTGGTGTGAGGGATTGAAGCTCTCGACCAGGGTGACCGCGCGGGAAAGAGTGGTCACGTTGCCTTTGAGGATGCCTTCGACCAGTTCGGAGACCGTGGGCATGGGTTTGCGGCGCACGCGGTTGTGAAGGTATGGGTTGACCATGGGCGGCTGAGCCACGCCGGAGTTGACGGTCAGACCTTTGTAGTCGTTATTGTTTTCAGGATGCTGCATTATGGATAACGTTGGCGTGATTGGGGAGATGTTAGTCGCGCATGAGTTCTGCCGTCACTCTTATCACAGTGAGAGGGTTGGCAGGGTCATTGGCGGTTATGCTTATGCGGGAGTTGATGATTTCGGATCCGGTTTTCAATGGGTCGAAGATCAGTTTGAGTCTCGCGCTTTTTCCTTTCTTTATTTTATCGGATGAGAGTTCTATTTTGGTAATCGCAGGGTCTACAGCCTGAATGCGGCGGATGATCAGAGGAAGTTTTCCTTTGTTGGTGATGTTGAAGGAGACGCTGACCGGTTTGTCTGCGGAGATCGTTCCAAGATCTATTTTTTGCGTGTCGAGTGATATTTCCGGCGCGTTCATGCGTTGTCCGGGTGTGAGCTGGCTGAAGTCTTCGGAGACTATGGTAAACATGGACAGGCCGACCGTGTCTGCGTCGGTATCGGGAATGAGCGAGAAATCGGCAGTGGTGATCCCCCACTCCGTCATGCGGTTTGTGTCGAGAGTAAAGGCCAGCGACACCTGCTCGCCAGGCGGAACGGTTTCGGGCGCCACTATCACTTTCAGATAGTCGGGAAGTCCCGTGACAGAAGGACTGACAGGTTTTTCGGTGAGATTATATCCCTGGAGATAGACAGTCTTGATTTTGCCTTTCAGGACTTCACTGAATCCCACGACAGTGTCGCGCAGCTGCAATGGACCGGCACTTATGGGGAATCGCGAGCGGATGGTGTGTGACGCTCCGATCACTGTGCCGCTGATGGTCAGCACCTGTTGCTTTGAAGGATTGTCAGAGGTGTTGACATAGATTTTTTTAGAGAAACGTCCGGGGCGTCCGGATGCGAGGTAGCTTACAGAGAGTATGGCAGTGTCGCCCGGAGCTATCGCACCTTCGGTGAATTTGGGCACCGTGCATCCGCAGTTGGCTCGTGCGTTGAGGATTGTTAGAGGTTCGTCGCCGATGTTGACCAAACGAAATTCGGCATCGACAGATCCGAGGTCTTCTGAAAACGCGCCGAAATCATGTGACAGCGTGAGCCATGACGCCACGGGTTGCGCTGACGCAGCAGACACTGATGCCAATATGGCCGCAGGGACTATTATTGATCTGAGTTTCATAAATCAATCGGCTGATGGAATGACCAGACCTTTCAGTGTGAGCAGCACTTTGCGGTCTTTGCCTTTTATGTTTGTACGCACGGTGGCCCGTTTGTCGAATTCGCCTTTGATTCCGCGGGTGGTCAGTCTGATTTTTATCTCCGAAGAGTCACCTGGAGCTATCGGTTTCGGGTCAAATTCCGGTTTTGTGCATCCGCATGACGCAGAGACCGTGACGATGACCAGAGGAGCGTCGCCGGTGTTGGTGAACCGGAAAGTGTGTTCAAGCGTCTGTTCCGACGATTTTATGTTGCCGAAATCATGTACGGTCTCTTCAAATCTGACTGCCGGCGTTTTTTTGTCGGCGGCGTATGAAACTGCTGCACCGGAAACGGCAACAAGAATCAATATGACGATGTGAAATATGCGTGTCATTTCTGATTGGAAAGGAGTGAGTTGTATTCTTGGGGAGAGTTGATGATCCTGAGGGCTTCCTTATATATTGGATTGATCGGGTTCACGATTCTCGAATAGGTGGACGGAGTGAACAGGTCGCGGCCAATGAGTCCTTTAATGACAAGTTTGAGGAAAGGAGCGCATTCGGTTATCTGGGCTGAGTCGGGTTCAACACCCAGAGATTGAGCCAGACTGCTAAAATCAGTCATCATTGAGTCGGAGACGTCGAATCTGTCGATGAACTCGTTTTCCTGAGGATATTGGCGTTGGAGTTCCTTTCGGTGGTTTTCCACATATTTCACGACATATTGATTGATGACGTTTTTTGCTCTTACCTCGCGGTAGTATTTATTGACGCCGGTGGTGTCGATTGGCACGAATACATCGGGCATGATTCCACCGCCGCCATAGACCGGACGGCCTTTGAGTGTGGTGTATTTCAGCGATTCGTCAAGACGGATCGAATCGGCCGATGAGAATTCGCCGTGTTTGTAGCGATCCATAATGTCATTGCCGTATGATCCGGTGTCGCCTTTGACGTATGGCTTCTGGATGCTGCGGCCGGAGGGGGTGTAGTAGTGGGCGGTGGTGAGCCGGATCATGGATCCGTCGGGAAACGGGAACGGCCGCTGCACAAGACCTTTGCCGAATGTGCGCCGTCCGATCACCAGTCCGCGGTCATTGTCCTGCAAAGCTCCGGACAGGATCTCGGATGCCGATGCGGAGTATTCGTTGGCCAGAACGACGATTCTGGGAGTCAGGGCCGGTTTGCGGCTGTCGGCAAAGAAGAACTGGGGTTCCTGACGGAGCCCTTCCGTATATACGATGGTAGAGCCTGAGGGCAGAAAGTGCTTGGCTATGTCGACGGATGCCGACAGGTAGCCGCCGCCATTGTCCTGCAGATCTATTATAAGGTTTTTCATGCCTTTGTCGAGCAGATCATTGTATGCATCAATGAATTCCTGAGGTGTTTCCGCTCCGAATGAGGAGATGCGTATGTAGCCTGTGGTCGGATCGGCCATGTATTTAGCATCGATGGTGTGGACGGGAATGTCATCGCGTATGACGCGAAATGACAGGGTGTCGGGTTCGGAGCGTCGTACAACCTTGAGATTGGCCACGGAGCCTTTTGGGCCGCGAAGTCGCTTCATGACAGCCGACTGGGGCATTTTCACTCCGGCAATAGCAGTATCGTTTGACGCCACGATGCGGTCGCCCGGCAGAATGCCCACTTTTTCGCATGGTCCTCCTGCCACGGGCTGGATGACATAGACGGTGTCCTGCAGCATCTGGAACTGTACGCCGATGCCGGAAAAATTGCCGTTGAGCGGTTCGGTGAGAGCACGCGTTTCTTCGGCTGTGGTATATGTGGAGTGAGGGTCAAGCGTTTTGAGCATGGCAACGATAGCTTCCTGCACGATAGTGTCGGCATTGACTGAATCGACATAGAAGTTTTCGATGATGGCTTCTGCAATCTGAAGTTTGCGTGCCGGCTCGAACTGCTGCTGGGCCGACGATGGGGATGATGCCGCGGCAAGTGTCAGCATGGCGGCCGCGGCCGGGAGTATCTTTTTCATATGAAGCTTAAGCTCTTTGATTCCGGTTAGTGAATGTGGGGTAAGAATTGCTCGGCGGAGTGTCCGTGGCGCATCAGGTCCCGGACCAATGACGAGCTGACGAACGCATATTCGGGGAGCGTGTATAGTAGAACGGTTTCGAGACCGGAAATGTTGCGGTTGGCGTCGGCAAGTGTGCGTTCGTATTCAAAATCGACAGACGAGCGTACTCCTCGCAGCAGATGGGTGCATCCTGTGTGTCTGGCAGTATCGGCCGTCAGCCCGGAATAGCTGATCACCCCTACCCTTGCATTGTCTTTGTAGACGGAGCGTATGTGGTCAAGCCGTTTTTCCAATGGCCAGAAGGCGTTTTTATCGGCATTTTCACCGATGGCTATGATGACACGGTCGAAAATCCGCAATGCCCGGTCAACAACGGACCAATGGCCTATGGTAAACGGGTCGAACGATCCGGCATAAAGGGCTTGAGTGTTCATAATATTTCGGAATCGTCTTCAACAACCAGATTTTCGAGAATAAACTGCTGACGGTCCGGCGTATTTTTTCCCATGTAGAATTCCAAGAGTCCGGCAACGCCGTCTTCTTTGCGTAAGGAGACGCGGTCGAGACGGATGTCCGCACCGATGAATCCTCGGAATTCGTCGGGGGAGATTTCTCCAAGGCCTTTGAATCGAGTGATTTCAGCGTTTGCGCCAAGTTTTTCAATCGCAGCAATGCGCTCATCGTCGGAATAGCAGTAGTAGACTTCTTCGGCGTCGGATGCCTTGCGGCCGCGTTTGGTCGTTTTTTTGTTGCGGACTCTGAACAGTGGTGTCTGCAGTACATACACGTGACCTTTTTTGATCAGATCAGGGAAAAACTGAAGGAAGAATGTGAGCAGCAGCAGTCGTATGTGCATGCCGTCGACATCGGCGTCAGTGGCGATGATGACCTGATTGTAGCGCAGGGAATCAATGCCGTCTTCGATATTCAGCGCGGCCTGTAGGAGGTTGAACTCTTCGTTCTCATAGACCACTTTCTGTGTGAGACCGTAGGTGTTGAGCGGTTTGCCGCGCAGGGAGAATACAGCCTGAGTGTGCACGTCGCGTATCTTGGTGATGGATCCAGCCGCAGAGTCACCCTCTGTAATGAAGATCGATGTGGCCTGTTTGAGACGGTCGTCGCCTTTGGCATCATTGAAATGGATCTGACAGTCGCGGAGTTTGGGATTGTGGAGGTTGACTTTCTTGGCTCTCTCACGGGCCGCTTTTGTCACTCCGGCCATGGCTTTGCGGTCGCGTTCGCTTGTCTGCACCTTGGCCAGCATGATTTCCGCAGTGTCTTTGTTGCGGTGCAGGTAGTTGTCGAGCTCGCGTTTTATGAAGTCACCGATGAATTTAGCCACGGTGGGGCCGTCGGGACCCATGTCGCGCGAGCCGAGTTTGGTTTTTGTCTGTGACTCGAATACCGGTTCTTCGACTTTGACCGATACGGCGGCGACCATGCCGTTGCGTATGTCGGAATATTCGAAATTGCGTCCGAAGAATTCCTTGATGGTGCGTGATGATGCTTCGCGGAATGCCGACAAGTGGGTGCCGCCCTGAGTGGTGTGCTGGCCGTTGACAAATGAATAGTATTCGTCGCCGTATTGTTCGGCGTGTGTGATAACCACCTCTATATCTTCTCCTTTCAGATGGATCAGAGGATAGAGCGGCTCTTTGGTCATGTTTTCCTTGAGCAGGTCGGCAAGTCCGTTGCGTGATATGAAGCGTTTGCCGTTGAAGATTACAGCCAGTCCGGTGTTGAGGAACGTGTAGTTTTTCAGCAACGGCACAATGAATTCATCGCGGTAACGATAATCGCGGAAAATCGTGGCGTCGGGGACGAACTCGACCAGCGTGCCGTTGGGTTCGTCAGTGTCAACGATTGTACAGTCGTCGACAACCTCACCTTTGCAATATACTATCTGTTTGGCTTGCCCGTCGCGCACGCTGCGGATGGTGAACGTCTGGCTCAGGGCATTGACAGCCTTTATGCCCACGCCGTTCAGACCAACCGATTTCTTAAAAGCCTTGGAGTCATATTTGGCACCGGTGTTCATTTTGCTTGACACGTCCATGACTTTGTCCAGAGGTATGCCGCGGCCAAAATCACGTATGCTCACAGAGTGCTCCGAGACATCGACAAGCACTTGTTTGCCAAATCCCATCATGTATTCATCAATGGCATTGTCCATCACTTCTTTAAGAAGCACGTAAATGCCATCGTCGGAGGTTGTGCCGTCGCCAAGTTTGCCTATGTACATGCCCGGGCGTCGACGAATGTGCTCTTTCCAGTCAAGAGTCACAATGTCATCGCCGGTATAATTGGATTCCGTAGAGGAGACTGTCAGATCAAGTTCTTCATCTTCTGCCATAATGCCGCAAAGTTAACAAAAATCGGGGAAATCTGCAACCGGTTGCCGTCGGTGTCATTTTTGTGATAATTAAATAAATTTTTCAGTAATTGCGTTGAATATTCAGAAAAGTTGCGTAAATTTGCGGGGTGATAACGACACCTTTGGAACAATTTATTAAAACCTCATAATTAAATTCTTACATAATGAAAATCGACAACTATAACTTCGCAGGCAAAAAAGCCATTGTACGCGTTGACTTCAATGTGCCTTTGGATGAAAACGGCCATGTGACCGATGACACCCGTATTCGCGGCGCGCTCCCTACCCTCAAAAAAATCCTTGCCGACGGCGGCAGCCTTATCATCATGTCGCACATGGGCAAACCCAAAGGCAAAGTCAATCCTAAATTCTCGCTGTCGCAGATCAAGGAAGACGTGGCCAAGGCTCTGGGCACAGATGTGATTTTTGCCGATGACTGCGCGAAAGCAGCCGACAAAGCCGCAGCATTGAAACCCGGCGAAGTGCTCCTGCTCGAAAACCTCCGTTTCTATCCAGAAGAAGAAGGCAAGCCCGTGGGAATCGACAAAGAGGACCCTGCATACGATGAAGCAAAGAAAGCGATGAAAGTCGCTCAGAAGGAATTTGCCAAGACTCTGGCAAGCTATGCTGACGTTTATGTGAACGATGCTTTCGGCACAGCACACCGTAAACATGCTTCTACTGCCGTGATCGCCGATTACTTCAAACCCGAGGATAAAATGCTCGGCTATCTGATGGAGAAGGAGGTTCAGGCTGTTGACAATATTCTTTCCGATATCAAGCGTCCGTTTACCGCTATTATGGGCGGCTCGAAGGTGTCTACCAAGATCGGCATCATTGAGAATCTGATGGACAAGGTGGACAACCTGATCCTTTGTGGCGGCATGACCTATACATTCGCAAAAGCCATGGGCGGAAACATCGGCGAGAGTATCTGTGAGTCCGACAAGCTGGATCTGGCTCTGGACATCATGCAGAAAGCCAAGGACAAGGGCGTGAATCTGGTGCTCGGCACAGACTGTGTGGCCGGCGACGCTTTCAGCAACGACGCACATACTCAGATCTGCTCCGTCAAGGAAATTCCCGCAGGATGGGAAGGCATGGATGCCGGTCCCGAATCATGCAAGGCGTTCACAGCCGCTATTCTTCCTGCCAAGACCATACTTTGGAACGGTCCGGCCGGTGTGTTTGAATTCGACAATTTCACCGGTGGTTCGCGCGCAATCGCAGACGCTATTGTGAAAGCTACTAAAGACGGCGCCTTCTCTCTGGTTGGCGGCGGTGACTCTGTGGCTTGCGTCAACAAGTTCGGTCTGGCTGACGAGGTCAGCTATGTGTCTACCGGCGGCGGCGCACTGCTCGAGGCTATCGAAGGCAAGATTCTTCCCGGCATTGCAGCTGTGAAAGAATAATAACAACATACTTCTGACAAATAAATGAGACGCGACTGACCTCAGAAGGTCGCGTCTCATTTCATAAATACCAGTCGTAATGTCATATCAGAAAGTGATTTTAATAGGCAATGTGGGACGCGATCCGGCCATACGATATGTGGAAAAGCGCCCGATGGCCGCATTTTCGCTGGCCACGACCGAAACATTCATACCGTCCGGCGCCACCGAACCTGTGAAACGTACGGAATGGCACAACATAGTCATGTGGGACGCCAATGCCGACTTTGCGGAAAAATATATACGCAAAGGCTCACGACTGTTTATTGAAGGACGTCTGCGTACGCGTATGTGGGAAGACCGTGCAGCTATAAAACATTCTGTTACGGAAATTCTGGTAGATCGCTTTGAACTCCTTTCCCGAGAATTATAAACAACAATAACCAAATATCATTTAATAGATTATATAAATATGAAAGTTTACACACGTACCGGCGACGCCGGCACCACGTCCTTGGTGGGCGGCGTCAGAGTTCCGAAAGACAGCGCACGTATCGAGGCCTATGGCACCGTCGATGAACTTAACTCATATATAGGAGTGCTTACGGCATATCCCAAATGTCCGCCTGAGGAGCGCGCCCTGCTGATCTTCGTGCAGAATAAGCTTTTCAATATAGGTGCATATCTGGCCACTCCCGGCGAGAATGCCGAGACTCCTGTGAGCTTCTCTGATGTGGAACGTCTTGAAAAATCTATTGACGAGATGGAACGTATGACGCCGCCTGTGGACCAGTTTATCCTGCCCGGCGGATGCACACTGTCGGCACAGGCCCATGTGGCCCGTACTGTGGCCCGCAGAGCAGAACGCCGCATCACCGCATTTATATCCGCAGAAAAGGCATCCGTATCGCCCGTAGTCATGTCGTTCATCAACCGCCTGAGCGACTGGTTCTATGTGTTTGCACGCTATAATAACGTTATTTCAGACGCTCAAGAGACTTTTTGGGATAAAAATTGCTAAAACTTACGGTTAATTCAAATAGTTTCACTACTTTTGCAGACTTTTCGAGTAAAACATTTAAAAACGACACATATTCAACACTATGTATTGGACTCTTGAACTGGCATCGAAACTTGAAGATGCACCTTGGCCTGCAACCAAAGACGAATTGATAGATTACGCCATGCGTTCCGGTGCGCCGCTTGAAGTAATCGAAAACCTTCAGGAAATGGAGGACGAAGGTGAAACATACGAATGTATCGAGGACATCTGGCCTGACTACCCCTCAAAAGAGGACTTTTTCTTCAACGAGGATGAATACTGAGCAATAAATTTTACATAAATACCTGATAATCAATGGCTAAGAAGATGAATAATTTTCTTGGCCATTGCTTTTTATCGCCTCAAATAGCCCGGTTTTCTTGGCTAAATTACGTTTTCTTGGCCAAGAATACTTGTTTTCTTGGCTAAATTCCACTACCTTTGTAGAGGTTTGTGAGTATCACGAAAAACCACAATTTTTAACCTATAAAACCTCTCCAATATGGGCAGACCAAAAAGATTATATCCGTTAGGGCGATATAGACTCCGTATTCGCGGAGAAGTAGATCCTAATAAACAGTATCTAATAGAACTGGAATACACATGGGGAAAATCAGCGTATCGCAAGGGGGTTAACCTCTTTGCGAAATATATAGATTGGAATCCTGATGCAAATCAGGGTCGTGGCGGCGTGCGTCCGAGTTACGGACCCGAAGCAAAGCGAATAAATGCGCTGTTAATGTCGCGTGTGGATAAAGTTGACTCTAATCTTGCTGAGTACCACCAGAAGCATCCGGGAGAGATCACACCGGAGGTTATTAACGATTTTCTAAACGATAAGCCTGTAACACGAGAAGACAAGGGAAAGGACTTCGTTGAACTTGCTCTTGAACGACTTGCTTCTGATTATTCCAGAAATCGTATCGGACGTAGTCGATACCAAAACGGCAAGAGCGGTATGAATATGTTCCAAGAGTTTTTGGTCTCGAAAAACAAAGGGACATATAAACCGGATAGCATATATGTCGGAGATTTGACCGTGGAGTTAGTTGAAGATTATATAGAGTGGCGTAGAACTATCAAAAAGAACAGCGATGCTACTATTAACCATTCCTTGACTCCTATATTAAAGGCTTGCGCCTATGCTACCGAACTCCGAATCTTTGACGCGGCAGTCAATGCGAGAATACAAGACATGAGAATAAGCCCTAAGGTTTCTATGACGGTTGACGATGGAGAATTTGATGGCAAAAGTCTCACAGGAGACGAGCTGACAAAACTCATAGAGTATTATGACAGCTGCCTTGAACCTCGACGAAAGGAATATATAGAAATGTTTCTATTTGCATTCCATGCCTGCGGATTGCGTGTGGTCGATGTAATGACTCTGCAGTGGAACCATGTCGATTTAGAGAAGAAGGAGCTTCGCAAAATAATGATTAAGACCGGTAAACGCCATATCATACCACTATCTGATGTTGCTGTGGACATTCTAAAGGAATGGAAAAAGAAACATGGCAAGGCTAAATTTGTATTCGACCTTGTTAAAGATGACTTAGATGTAGATGATGAAGAGGCTCTGTACCGAGTAAGAAACAGTGCAACCAAGTGTATCAACCAATCACTTGCTGTTGTAGGGGAACAACTTGAATTTAAGTTTCCTCTTACTATGCACGTTGCCCGGCATACATTCGCAGTATTGGCTCTGAACAAAGGTCTATCTATGACAGTTGTAAGCCGACTTCTTGGTCATGGCAGTACGGATATTACAGAGCGAGTATATGCCCGGTTCCTGCCAGAGACACTTTCTGCCGAACTTGGGAAGTTGAAGAATGACCTTGGTCAGTACGGTTATATTCCGAAATAGTAGTGCGAATCTTATGGAAATCCCTCGTGATAAACGGGGGATTTTTTTGTATATATACAACTATGTGTGGAATCAAATTATAATATATTTACGTTCATTTTTGTTCATTTTCAATGAGCAAACAATGCCTTTCTTTTGTTAATAGATGTAATTAGCGTTTGTTTTCACTATTGCTTGCGAAGGCAGACTATGTTTAACACAAAATCAAACTGTATGGCAAAAATTCTACTTGTCAGCCGCTCTCCACACGCTCTGGCGGTCGCGCTCGTGCGAAGTGGAGGGCATGAACCGAGGGAGGTTCTTTCGTTCAAACGAGGGCTTGATGCTGCCCGAGACTTGCCCTATGATTCGATCATTGTGGCGGAGTATAAAAATGGAGACGGAGAAGCCCCCGACTTCATGGATGATTTGCTGAAAGCAAATATTCATCATCGCGTGATAGTCCACTCTGAGAAATGTAGCGGTGTCGAATGGACGAAGATGCACAAGCAAAAACTGTTTGCGACCTATCTCCAGACAGCGACCTTCGACCACACGTTACTCGAAGCAATCAACCAATATCTACCCGGGCTATACGACAGGGAGATTCTTCCGGGAAACCTTTTCCAGCAATATGGAGAGGTGGCCGATAAGATAATGGGAGACCTTGGCAAAGTTGCTCCGCTCGATGTCCCTGTCACGGTCTCTGGCGAGTCCGGGCTTGGGAAGGAACGAATCGCAAAAGCTGTCCACGAGAAAAGCTCTCGACACAGAATGCCGATTACCTTTGTTCGGCATGAGCAGATGGTAATCAACTCATCCTGCCAATCATCTTGCGGAGAGTGCTTCCTTGAAAGTTGCTTCCGCGAAAATCAGGGTGGGACACTGGCGTTAATTGACTTGCCCAATTTCTGCCACAAAGGACAAGCGATATTAAGAAGCAAGATGCGCGACCCTACTTGCAATGTACGTCTGATTGCCACCGCTGACAAACAGTTAATGAGGAGCAAGGTCGAAGCCGGAGAGTTCAATCCCAATCTCTGGTTTGAAATCTCACAAGGAATGATTGAGATACCGCCTCTCAGGGATTGCCCGGAAAACATCGAATGGCTTGCCAAGAAACTACTGGAGCATTTCTGTAAAAAACACAAACGTCCTAAGTTGGTAATAACCGACGATGCCATCATGGTTCTAAAGGCATTTGCGTGGCCCGGAAATGTAATGCAGTTAAACTCCGTACTTATCAGGAGGGCTGCCAAGTGTGAGTCTGGCGTAATCAACGCTGATGATTTCCTTGATCTCATCGAAATGGACGAACAGATAGCGGGTGAAACAGTGTTCGAGCAGTTTATTCGCGTTCTTAAGAGTTCCCCCACGATTACCATTGCAGCAAAGAGATTAGGAAAGTCTGTAAGAACCATCTATAACTGGATGAAGAGGCATGGCGTTAACAGCAAAGGTGTTCCAATAGTCAATAAGTCGCTCCAACCGAGCCTCTAATCCAAAAAAAATCGCTAAATTTGCATTCGCAATACATAGATTGCGCAGCCATAGAGTTGGCTGAATAAATTTTGACCTAAAGTCATAACATAATTTCCGTTCGAGTTTTCTTATAAATCTGGAAAATTTCATAGAACAAGCTTGACGTGAAGATTATGCTATGCTTCCAGCATAGCGTATGTCCATTCTTCACATTAAGTTGTTCGCTGGCTGTTCCAGAGCCTTTAAGAAACGAAATGTGATTAAGGGCATACGCTTTTTTTCGTCCGTGAGGATATTACAATCTAAAATAATCTTAAATCTGATATTTGCTACTGAACTTTTCAAACCCCATTTTTCGGCTATTTTTACTGCAAAACTGCAATGGTTGCACAATTATTGCACTTTTTGCAAAATCGCCAAAATATTAATTTCAACGGTTATATTTCACAGTTTCAATAAGTTAATCATTGCGGATGAAAATAATTCAATTTTCAGGGCAACATTTATGGTTATACTTGCAAACGAGGGACATTCCTCAAAACTCAAAAATAACAAGATTGTATAACCCCTAAAAATTGAAGCCCCGATATGGACCTTTTCGCCCTTACCGAGACCCAATTCATCCGCGAGCTGATTGCTCGCCAAAAGGAGAATCTTCACATCTCGTACAAAGACTTCGTAATGCAGGTGTATAACCTGTGCCGTAACAAACAGGAAAAAGGCTTTGCCGTCAGTGCCCTACTTGTGGTAGAGGTTGAAATCTCAGCCCTCCAGACTGCCGCCCAACGCGAGGATGTCAACAACGCACTGGTATCCTTCATCAACAAGGCTCTCCACTTCGTCCGCAACACCATATCCCATTATAAGGAAGTGGATTTCATCCCGGTTGGAGATGACGAAACAATCGAGCGAATCGGTCTGAACTGGACCGCTAACAAGACCGCACTCATTGAGATTGGTTATGCCTTCAAGGTGGCAAAGTGCTTTGGTGAAAATATCACCGCCAAGGAAATTATCCAAAAGCTTGCGAAGATTTTCCGAGTTGAAATGCCCGATGGTTACATCTACAAGAAATACGCAGAGATGCGCACCCGTGGCAACGGCGATAGCCGGACATACTTCATCGACACACTTGTGTCAAGCCTCAACAAATTCATGCAAAAGCAGGATGAAGAGGACTAACTCGATGTCCAGCCACTAATCCAAGAATCCCACTACTAAGGTTGCAGGGGATGACAGGCGGAGTCGCCCCTGTAACCATCTCATTATCCGCTAAACAGAATAAAAATGAATACACCTCATAGACTTATCATAACCGACAACGAGGTTATGGCTCGGCAGATTGCCGAAGCCTTTGGAGAGGTTAAGAAGGTTAAGCCATTGCCTCTATATCAAACGGAAACCACCAGTGTCCTTTGGACTGGAGGAGAAATGATAGAACTCACACTAAAAGATAATTTTCGCTTTGATGCGGCCGGTCCAAATGCGAATGCTGAAACAATTATCCGTTGTTACTACAATGCGAGACCTCGGAAAGTGAATAATTGCATTACAGCCGTTGACCAATACCGAATCTCCTACTTAGAAAGTGCCGAGACTTTCGCTGATGAAATCATCTTCATGTGTCAGCCTACCGATGAAGGAGAAAGAATAATTCAGGCTCTTAAATTGTTCTTTGGATTTAAGGTGCCAACAAGAACAATACTATGCGAGTGGTTCACACCAACTGCAATTAAGAACGCAGTAGAAAACGGCATCAAGCATACATCAAAACTCGTTGAATTCTTTTCTGATGAAGCAATGCGACGCATCTACGGTAGTGATATTGCCAGAATAGAGACTCTCGAAGTGGGTACTGAAGAAATATCCTTTATGGCCTTTGATCTGTTTGCTGGCATCAAAAAGCATGACCTGATGAGTACAGGAACAAATGTATTTCAAAATCGTGCCTATGGCATTGGGGCATTGGATATAAATACCCTCTTTGCCGAAATGACCGTCAGATACGACATGACTATGTGGTCGTTATGGGACAGTCTTGTATATCTCTATGGCAGGGGTTTAATATCGAATCCGATGACCTATATTCCTGGGAAACCGGATAATACCATCGTTTTCGGACAAGGTTCTCCGGAATGCAACACGGCATTATGCTTTGAAGATGGAACCTACCTCCATACCGGTATTGTACCGGCAGACAAGAGAGATGACTCTCTCATTGGTCTTAAATATGACCATAAGAATCATCCCGATGCGTTCATGCCCCGCACATCAGCTATATATTCTTTCATTGTGGATTTTGCTGACAACAATAAAGAGCATGAGAGTTTTGATATTGTTGCTGGCACTGATGAAAAAAGAGGTGTTCCTATCACAGATATAGAAACATTTATTGTGAACGGCAATATCGACTTCTACACAAAAGGAGTAAAGGACACCTTCGGCACACTTATGTGGGAGCTTGAATGTGCAGAACTCATAACCATAGACAAAGGGCTTGTCAAGATTACTGAACTTGGATATGCTCTTTCAGAAGATGGTGAACTTATTTTGTCCGATTGATTTGGTTGCTTCTTTAATGTTGTCATCTTTTTTGTAGTCACGTTGTCACTGTGAAAGTGACAAAGACGATGGATTATCAGTTTGAGTAAAGTCCGGCCACTCGTGAGAATGGTCGGACTTATTTTATTTGGCTGTGTACCTAAGTCTGAATCTAAAGTTGATGATGTCTTCTGAAATTTAACTTTATAGCATTTTAGTTGTTAAATATATAGTACGTCTGTAAAGGGACTACTGGTAAAGACTGATAGATTGTATCTATGCAGCGAATTTTTGAGGAAAGGAAAATATTTGATGGAAGCAGCTTTTGATGGTAACGTCTCTGGTTGTCCCTGCGAAAATGTGGAAGCCTTTCCTCTTTTTTTTGTCTGTTGGGGCTGTCATTATTTATCCCAATTATCACATGCCCAACATATTAAATTGTGCAGTATGGGGATAAGACTCTTGCCCTTAGTTGTTAAAGAATATTCCACGCGAGGAGGAATTTCCGGGAATAACTCTCTTTTAATGAGATTATCCTCCTCCAATATCTTCAAATTTGATGTAAGAACCTTAGAGGATATATCAGGAATTGCACGTCCGATTTGATTAAAACGAGTAGTTTCATTCTCTGCAAGTACGCACAATATCAGAATCGACCACTTCCCGGAGAAACGAGAGATTACATTTCTCACGGGACAAGCTTCGATGTTAGTATATTTTTGTAAATTTTCTTTTATCTCTAAGTTGCTCATATTAAATATTAGTTACTTCGAGGTAAGCATCTGAGTTTTTGGTAACCTCTTGTTTGTATGAATTTTATGTAATAACTTTGCACTGTCAAATAGAAAGCGAGTTACTACCGCAAAGTTAATAAACATTTTTCAATACATAAATCATGAGTGATATAAAGACTCTCAACAGTGGCGAAAAATTCGCCCATGCCTCGGTAGGCTCCTTACAGGGCTTTGAAGGTAAACAGTTCGTGAAGGATGCAACCGGTGCGACTTCTTGTGAAATTTCTTTTGGCACTCTTGCCAAGGGGAATTCCGTACCATTCTTCCATAGCCATAAGGAGAATGAGGAGAACTACATTATCCTTTCCGGTTATGGTAAATTTCAGGTAAACGACGTTGTTTTCGACATTGCCGAGGGATCCATAGTAAGAGTTGCCACAAACAGTGACCGCAATCTCAAATGCACATCAGATGAGCCGATGTGCTACATCTGCATACAAGCCAAAGAAGGCAGTCTCGGTGGTTATACAATGACCGATGCTGAGATTACAGAATGTATGTCATTGCTCTAACAAAAGCGCATCCCTCAGCTCGCTATATTAATGGCGAAAAGGTTATTAAATATAATACCCCTTGTAGGCACGTGCCTACAAGGGGTATTATATTTTGAAAATAGGTTCAAATCTAAAAAATTAGAGAGTACATAAATGTACTGAATGTACTGAATCAAGATTGTCGCTATTTGATTCTCAGGAGGTGGCGGAGTTTCGGGTCCTTGCGGATACGGTCAAGTTCACGCTCGACAATATCCTTGACATCCTGCTTAACCTTGCTGTAATTGAACTGGATCGCCGCCTTCATCTTGGATTTATCCTCGGTGTCGTCCTTGAAGTCGGTAATAAGCGGGATAGACTCGTATGCGGCGGTCTCTGCTGCCACTTTCTTGGTATCCACCACAATCTCGGCATGAAATATCTTCTGGTCGATACGCTCGTCGAAGTTGTCGCTGACCGCTCCGACAAACATACCCTGTGTGAGAGTGGATATTTTGCTTGGTGGGATAAGACTATCCATCTGAGTGTTGAAAGAATGGCTCACATCCTGACGGTTGATGCTCATTGACTGACGCTGCTGGAGAACCTTACCGAAACGCTCCGATAGCGTCTTGGCGGTCTCTCCGACGACTTGACCTGAGAAGATATTACCAACGGTATTCATTACAACGGCAGCCTCCTTGTCGCCATAGTCGCGTTTCAACTGTGAGAAGTCCTGAAAGCCGAGGCAGACGGCAACCTTGTTGCTTCGGGCAGTAGCAATGAGGTTATCAAGTCCTTTGAAATATATGGTCGGCAACTCGTCGATGATTACACCGGACTTCAGCATACCCTTCTTGTTGATGAGCTTCACTATTCGGCTGTTGTAAAGGCCGAGTGCGGCACCGTAGATGTTCTGACGGTCGGGATTATTTCCGACACAAAGAATCTTCGGTTCTTCGGGGTTATTGATGTCGAGTGTAAAGTCATTGCCGGTCATAATCCAGTAGAGCTGAGGTGAAATCATGCGGGACAGAGGAATCTTTGCCGAGGCAATCTGACCAGCCAACTGTTCCGCCGCCCCTCCCTGCCATGCGTCGATGAACGGTGACAGATAGTTCTCCAGCTCCGGATAAGAGGTAAGTATGGGAAATATGTCCTCATACCTGCGGCAGAGAAACTCAATGGCATGGGGGAAGGTGCAATACTTTCCGTCCTCGAATATCGTAGGCTCGGCACTCGACGCCTTGCCGCATTGCTGCGGCAGGTTTCCGAAAGCCTGCCCCCGAACCGTGCTTACACGTCTCCATGTACACGGCTCTCCATTACACCACAACTTAGTTATCATGTATATGCGCATAACAGTTAGGACACACTGCCAACGATTTTCTGTGCATCTGCAACATAGCCTTTTCCCATTCTGTGTTTTCCGTTAGAGTTTTGAGTGTTCTGACATGATGCATGACAGTTTTACCCTTTGCTCCACACAATTCACAGACTTCAGCCCTGAGCCTTTCAATCAGGCTCGGAGTCGAAATTACGAACGGGTTTGGCAGGTTGTCGCATTTAGCATCGGTGGTAGGTTCTTTCTTTTTGAAACCCTCGTTATAAAGAATACGGCATCTTTCTCGCCCTTTTGCATCTGTATATCTTACCACACAGTCTTTCCCCTCACGATATTTCTTTATCACTTTAGGGGTACTGATGTTAAGTTTTTGAGCAAGAGTGCAGTAAAAGCTGTATGACATAACGTAACCAAAACGTTTTCCGAGTGTGGAAATATTCTGCGCCACAGCATAGTAGTTGTAAAATCCTCTGATTTCCGAGTTGACTTTAGCAAGTATGTCTTCGGGATTGCAATTGGTCATTGCTCCACGGGACTTAGGTTTCCAATCTTCTTTCCCATTAACTTGGATTACTGTAATGGCATTATAAGATTGAAGCCGTTTCCTCACAACGTCTCTCGGCAAAAGAAGTACAACCTTGCCGTTAAACATGCGCTTCAGTTTTCCGTTCTTATCTCGTTTGGTAGATTGAGACTGACGTATTGTGATTTCATATCCGAGAAATGCGGCTCTGTCTTTGGCGTTGGTTATCAAAGTCTTTTCGTCTGACAGTTCAAGTTTGAGTTTTTCCTCCATGAACTTGGCGATATCCTTTTTAATAACGTCACATTCCGCTTTGGAGCCACACACCCCGATGATAAAATCATCGGCATACCTGATGTATTTCATTCTCCTGTATGTCGGTGACATCTCATCCACACTTGGATATTCAAACATCAGACGGGAATATTCCTTTAGTCTTACAGCCATTTCTTCCCGTTTTGATGCGTCGGTCTCAGCATTGAATTTCGCAAGAAGTCTGCGCTTTCGGTCTGAGTAGATACGGTATTGCCTATTCTTCGGGCGAGTATTGCCCTTATCGAAGCGTTGGATGTATTCTGCAATATACTTGTCGAACTTGTCAAGGTAGATATTTGCCAGTATTGGGCTGATGATGCCACCTTGTGGCGTTCCACTGTATGTGTTGTTGAACTTCCAATCCTCGATATATCCTGCATTAAGGAATTTACGGATGAGCCGAAGAAAGCGTTCGTCATTGATGCGCTCTCTCAGAGTTTCTATCAGCACATTGTGGTCTATGTTGTCGAAGAAGCCCTTGATGTCTCCCTCTATAAACCATTTTGTGCCCAGAAATGTATTCTGAATACTTGTCAGCGCAGTCTGACAGCTCCTGCGGGGTCTGAAACCGTGAGAAGAGGAGTCAAAGTAACCTTCATAGATTGCTTCGAGTATCATTCTCACGACCTCCTGCACTAATTTGTCCTCAAAAGATGGTATTCCGAGAGGGCGTTTCTTTCCGTTCTTCTTGGGTATGTAAACTCTCTTGGCAGGATGTGGCTTATAAGTCTCATCTCTGAGACATGCAATAAGCCTCTCAATGCGCTCGATGCTCATTCCGTCAACAGTCTTGCCGTCTGTGCCGGGTGTCATGTTGCCTTTCTTCGATGCAATTCTCTGATAGGCTTGATAGAACATCTGCTCATTGAAAAGAATACGGTAAAGCCGTTCGAACTTATAGTCCGAAATATTACTATGCTTTACTAAGTTGTTCAATATGATTGCTGGACTTGTCATAATGTATTTCACATTTTCCTTCATTAGTGTCCACTAAAAAATCATAAAAGTTCTTTGAAATAATTGAAATTCA
>ERZ777305.767-NODE-767-length-48657-cov-4.068084_pt1 | contig 48657 bp, 58 predicted proteins | sample MGYA00374965_ERZ777305 | MGnify/ENA primary metagenome ERZ777305 (study PRJEB29328, sample SAMD00013331) | mouse gut metagenome | study: EMG produced TPA metagenomics assembly of the Metagenome analysis of fecal microbiota from mouse which was promoted...
ACGGCCGAACTCATAAAATTACTAGAAAATCATGAAATTGATTTTGTCATAGATACATCCCCAATATGTGGCAATGAAAAGGAGTTGCATGTTGAGGAATTGATTCGCTGTCCTCATTGTTTTGTCTCACTAGCAAGTGATAATTATGATAATGTGAAATCTATTAAGGATTTAGAGGAAGTTCCTCTAATATTACCTATTATGCTTACGTCACATCGCAAGAGACTTCATGAAATAGAATTAGAAAATGGCGTTAATTTTAAAAATGTCTTATCAATTGAGACAAGTGAAATGATACGTGAAGCGGTTTTAAATGGAAATGGAGTTGGCTATATTTTAAAAGATGTCGTACAAAAGGACATCGATGCTGGCAAATTGAAAGTCTTATCAGTGAAAGAAGAATTACCATTTGTAACGGTCAATCTCGTCTATATTGATAAATATTTGATGAATGCTCCTAAAGAATTTATCGATAAATACCTAAAAAAATAGTATTTATTACAAATAGTTATATGTCATATAAAAATAAGTTATAGCATTAATATTATGTTATAAAATATATCTAAAAATGGTATTTTACAAATATTAATATATGATTATAATAGTATTCACAACTTGAATTAGAAGTTGGATATTAGCAGATTAAGTTAATTCACAAAAACTACACACCTGACTGACATCTAGCAATATCACTCTTCATATTTAAGTGTTTGTTGAATACTCCTCAACAAAAGAATAAAAAGGGCTTTATTTGATATCAATTGTTGTTGTAGCTTGTTGATAGTCGTAATAAACATGACCAATAATAATTTCTTAACTACTACAAAAACAAATCATATAAATAAACCAATTCAAAAGAATGCATATAAATGCACAATACACTATTCTTTGAATCTTGTATAAATCAATATTTTGCTACATAACAATTGATATTTAATATTGATTAGAATAAAAAGGATAGATGGAGTAGAAAAGGGGTTTTAAGAAAAGTACAGAAATGTACTTTTTTTATTTGTTCTAAATATATTACTTGCAAGTGTCCTAATTCAAAAAAAATTTTTAACATAGTATAAATTAGGAAATGGAGTTTATTTTATGATATTAAAACACTTGTATAAAATATATGAAAATGCCCAAAGAATTCCCATTGATGATACTACAAAAATTGTTGTTATGAGCGATTGTCATCGTGGAGCAGGCAATAATTTTGATAATTTTCTCAAGAATAAAAACATCTATTTGGGCGCTTTAAGACATTATTATTATCGGAATTTTACTTATATAGAATTAGGTGATGGTGATGATATGTGGGAAGTAAAAAACTATAAGGATATAATAGAAGAACACTTAGATGTGTTTAAAATGATTAAGATGTTTCATAAAAACAAACGCTTTAAAATGATCTATGGAAATCATGATATGGTCAAAAAGTATCATAAAATTTTAAAGGATAATTTTTATACATATAGAGATAATAATACTAATAAAGAAATGGAATTATTAACCGACTTAGAAGTGTATGAATCTCTAATATTAGAGTATAATGAATTAGAAATTTTTCTTCTTCATGGTCATCAAGTTGATTTTTTTAATAATAATTTTTGGCGTTTGTCGCGCTTTTTTGTTCGCAATATTTGGCGACCATTAGAATATGTAGGTATCAAAGATCCAACTTCATCAGCTAAGAAATATAATGTATCCAAAGGAGTTGAAAAGAAACTTCAAAAATGGAGCAATAAAAACCACAAGTTACTCATTGCAGGACATACGCATCGACCAGTGATGTCAAATATTGGAGAAAGTTTATATTTTAATGATGGTAGTTGTATTCATCCGAATGGAATAACTTGCATTGAAATTGAAGATGGCAAAATATCTTTAGTTAAATGGGAATATAATATTAATAGAAGCAAAAAGATTAATATAAAACGAACAGTCTTAGTACAATCGGTTCCTCTGACCTTGTATTATTAAGAATCATTTATTAACAAGTTTATTAGCCGTTTCTAATTTTTCTTCCTCAAGTAGTATATAGTGGGAGGTGAATTATGTTTTATATAATTTTTTCGATTTTAGTAGTTTCCTTTATTGTCCTTTTTATTCTTTTTTCGCTTAGGAAAAAATGGGCAATAAGAAAAGTTAAATATACTTCTGATGAGGAAAAATTATTGTATGTCAATGCTATGCTTGAACCATTTGGTTTTATTTTTGACGAATGTCAGGATATCATTATCTCGAAAAAAGATTGTTGGCAACGCGATATGGGATATGCCGATATTTACGATTTTAAAGCTCCTTTTTTTAATATGGTAATGGATTCTTTGCCAATTTGTTTTAATTATGATAATAAAGAATATAGAATTGAGTTTTGGAAGGGACAATATGGAATAACAACGGGAGCTGAAATAGGAATATATTTCCGCGATAAGACAGATATTTTAGGATGTTACCATGCAGTATCTGATGAAGATTGTCTAGAGATGTCATTTGATTTGTTTAAAAACTGTCCATTATTTTCACGATGCGATAAAACTTGGTGGGTAACAGGTTTTGATTTGGGAGTATTTTCTCGCACAAGAGATCTGCGCATGGATATATGTCTAAGATTTCAAAGTGAAGAAATGCTTCAATGTTTCGTAAAGTCTTTAATTAATGCCGGGATACCTTGCAGCCATATCAATATTTGCGAAAATCAAGTATGCTTTGATTATTGTTGTGTAAATAATTATAAACCTAATCACAGTTATGCAATAGTTAAATTTGTCATGCAGATATGTAATTTTATCAATTGTAAGTTATATCGCTTTATTACGAGATATTTTAATCGTACATTAGATAAACTAACTTATTTAAGATACTTAGCACCTTGTTTATATCGTTTAGTTATTCGAATATCAATACCACGTCCGAAAAGATTAAAGATAAAGAAAAACAAGAGGAAATAAAATTTTATTTCCTTTTTTCTTATTAAAAGTTATTAAAAGAAAAATTAAGCATATGTTTTAATAGGTGAAAAAAATGAAAAAATTACTTCTATTAATAATATGTCTTCTTCCATTTAAGGTCTTTGCTTTAGCTGATTCGGCAAAATCTAATATTTTAATTGACTATAATACAGGGTCAATTATAACCGAGAATAATAGTGATGAAGAGTTACCAATGGCTTCAATGACGAAGATGATGACGCTTTTAATTATCATGGAGCGAATAGATTCTTCTAAAATAAAACTAACAGATATGGTTCCAATCAGTGAGAATGCGGCTTCAATGGGAGGAAGCCAGATATACTTAGAGGCGGGAACGAGAATGAGTTTGGATACTTTACTTAGAGCAATCTGTATTGCGTCGGCAAATGATGCTACGGTTGCTGTTGCCGAGTATATTGCGGGTTCGACGGGAGAATTTGTCAGATTGATGAATGAAAAGGCCGTCTCTTTAGGCCTTAAACATACCAATTTTAAAAATGTTCATGGTCTAGATGATGAAGGACATTATTCCAGTGCTCATGATATGGCCTTTATTGCTCGCGAATTATTGCGTCATGAACTAATTTTGCAATATTCGAGCATTTATGAGGATTATATAAAGCATCCTGATGGAACAAATACATGGATTGTTAACACTAATAAATTAATCAATTATTATGACGGTTTAGATGGATTAAAAACAGGGTTTACTAAAAATAGTGGATACTGTATAACGGCGACTGCTAAAAGGGGAAATATGCGTCTTATAAGTGTGGTAATGGGAGAAGAAAACAACAGTATTCGCAATCAAGATACTATGGAGTTATTAAACTATGGCTTTGCAAATTATAAAATGGAGACGATTATACCAAGTAAAAATAATATCGGGTCAGTTAATATTGCCTTTGGAAAAAAAGATAAGGTGGATTTAAAACTAATGTCAGATGTCGAAGATTTGGTTAATATCAATGAAGAAAATGACTACACATATGAAATAATTAAAGAGGAAATAAAGGCTCCTGTTTATGTTGGTGATATTGTGGGAAAATTGGTCGTCTATGCCAATGATACTAAAATAAATGAATATGATTTAACAGTTAAAGAGAGTGTTTTAAAAGCAAATATCTTTGATTTATATATCAAGAATTTAAAAAGATTGTTAAAAGGCTACAATTAATATTTGTGACCTTGACTAATACTCCTATATTTATTTATAATAATGATAATATAAGGAGTAATGAAGATGATAGAAGTAATAGCAAGATATTTTCTCTATTTTATAATTTATGCCTTTATGGGCTGGCTATTAGAGGAAATATGGCATTTTATAAAACTTAGAAAAATAGTTGATCGTGGCTTTTTGATTGGACCACTGTGTCCTATATACGGATGGGGTTGTATTCTTATTATTTTCCTCATTGGAAGGAATACAGAGGATGTTTTAGCAGTATTCTTAAAGGCGATAGTCGTATGCAGTGTTTTGGAGTATTTGACAAGTTATATAATGGAAAAGTTATTCCATGCCCGCTGGTGGGATTATTCTAATTCACGTTTTAATTTGAATGGACGTATATGTCTAGATACGATGATACCTTTTGGTATTTTAGGATGTTTTGTCGTTTATGTTTTACATCCCTTCGTTATGAGTATTGTAAATGTCTTATCTATGCCTTGGTTTTATATCGTCGCGGGTATTGTATTCTTAATTTTTATAGTTGATAATATAATTTCTTTAAAAGTTATGTTTAACATAAAGGGACAGATACATCTCGAATTAAAAGATTCGACGGAACAGATGAATGAAAGAGTAAGAGAGTGGATCAAAAACAAGTCTGCTATTTATCGCCGTATCAATGGAGCATATCCGAATTTTAGAATAAATGAATACTTAAAAGAGAGAATAAATAAATATAAAAATAAAACTAAATAGTTTTATTTTTTTTGATTTTTCTTGATTTAATTTGCATTTTGTTTTAAATTGTATATAGGAGGGTATGGTAATGAAAGTAGAATTACTTGGAGCATTAGATTATGCTAAACTTAAAGAGATATTAAAGGGAATTGTTGGCGACAGTGAAGAAGAATTAGCCTTTGTCGATGAGATAATTGAAGCTATAGAACAACTAGAAAAAGCAGAGAGAGCTATTAAAGTAGCAGCTGCTGGTGGTCTTTCAAATTTTAAAGGTAACGTTTTTGACAAAATATCAAGTGTTAGAGCTGAGGATTATGATGAAGTTGTAGCATTTATTAAACGCGTATTAAAATTGGGACATGACTCAATAACAGATCATGATTATTTATTATTTGCAATACAAGATGTATCTCCGGTTATCGAGCAGACAATTATCGCAGAGAGATTTTCGTCATTTACAATTAAATCGCGTAGATTAGTAGATTTTTCAAAAGCCGGTTTTTATGTACCAGATTTTCATGATAAAAATGGCAATATTTTACCAAATAATGAAGAATTAAAAGATATTTATACGAATTATATGCAAGGATTGTTTAATAAATATGCAGATTTTCTAGGAGTAGGAATTGAACCTGAGGATGCCCGATTTGTTTTACCATATTGTTATAATTCTAATATTATAATGGGTGTTGATGCTCATGCTTTAAAAGATATGATTATTAAATATACTAAAACACATTTGTCTAAAATACAAGAATTAAGAGAATTTGGTTGGAGACTTTATGAGATTGCTAAGAAGCATGTTCCTTATATAATTGACGAAATCGATAAAACACCTTATCAAGAGACAGATTCTGTAAGAGACTTTATAGATGAAAGAGTAGGAGATAAAATCCCAGATTATGATTTTATGGCTAAGCCAGTGATGTTAAATAAGCCACAAAATGTAGATGATTATATTTTAATCTATGCATTAATGAGACGATATAACATTGAATTAGATCAAGCTAAAAAAGTCTTGGAGGAAATGAGTGAAGAGGATCCAAACTTCAAAACTGACCTTATGCGAAAGATTATTAAAGAAGGCGATGGTTTAGAATTAAAGCAAGTTAACTTCGAATTCCAAATACCACAATCATTTGCTGTATTAACACACTTAACGAGACATAGAACACATCCAATTATGGCTCAAGAATTTGTTCCTAATCCCAATTTAGAGTATTATATAACTCCACCAGCCATTCAAGCTAAATGTGCGAAAGAATTTGATGAGGTCTTTACTAACAATAAAATTATGTATGATATGTTTAAAAATGAATATGGGGTATGTGAGGAAGATTTGGTATACTTTACGTTGTCTGGTAATTTATCACATACTGTTACAAATTTAGATGGTGGTACTTTAAAACATATCTTAGGTTTAAGAGAATGTCCTAAGGCTCAATGGGAAACTCAGGCTATGGCGCGAGGATTACATGAGGAACTTGATAAATTAGAGGGAGCAGAAATTTTTTCAAGTATAATAGGACCAAATTGCAAGATAACTGGTGTTTGTCGTGAACGCAAATCTTGTGGTTTAGTTAATAAGTATAAAGAGAATGAAGAAGTGCAAACGGGAGATAATAAAGTCTTGGCTAAAGCTCCGGAAAGTGAAATAAATAAGTAAGTTATAAGAAAAGGTGAATTATTTCATCTTTTTTTATGTGATAAAGAAGAAAAACAACGAGAAAAAGTGAAAGTTTATCAATATTGGAGAAAAAAAATAATTTTTATGATATTATATATATGGTGATAAAAATGTTTAAAATAAAGAGATTAATAGCTTTTTGTATCGATTTATTTTTAGTTAGTGTTTTAACGCTTTGCATAACTAGTGTAGATTATATTAATCCCTATATGCATGATGTGGATGATGCAACAAAGGCTTACAAAGAAGTATTAGATGATTATAAAAGTTTGAGTAATGAAGATGAAATAGAGGAGTTTATCAATAATATTCAAGATAAGATGTATGATTATGAACACACGCAGATATATGTCAATATGTGGTATATTATATTTTATATTAGCTATTTTGTTATCTTTGCCTATTTTACAGGGGGACAGACCTTGGGTAAAAAATTGATGAGTATAAAGATAGTTAATGAAGATGATTCTAAAGTGGGAATTGGTGGTCTATTAAAGCGAACAATTACTAATGGTTCAAGTTTCTTTATGGGAATGAATATTATGGCTCTCGCAAGTTTAATATTGACTATCAGCATGAAAGCAAGTAGAACTTATGTTTTGATGTTTACTTGTTTAATGGGATTATGTATTATTTTAGAGATTGCAAATATTATTGTGTATATTAAAAATAAAGATAATAAGTGTTTAAATGATTTTGTTTCGGGAACAAAAGTTGTTAGAGTACAATAAAAATATTTAATAAAGAGTTTAAATATGATAGAATAAATTTATGAAGGAAGGCAAAAAAATGGCTATTACGAGAAGTGAACTTAGAGAAAAGGTAATGACAATTCTTTATCAAATAGATTTATATATGCAAAATAAGATTGAATATAATATTGATGATGTTATTAAAGAAAATACCGAGATAGAAAATGAATTTGTCAAGGATATGGTTTATGGTATTACTACATATCGCGATGCCTTAGATGAAATAGGAAATGCGTATTTGAGTAATTGGACGGTTAATCGTCTTGATTCTATGGGACGTCAAATTTTGCGTATGGGCATTTATGAAATAAAATATACGGATACGCCGGATTTAGTTGTCATAAATGAAGCTATTGAGTTGGCTAAGAAGTATAGTGATGATGCCGTTCGCAAGATGATAAATGCAGTTCTTGATAAAATAATAAATGAAGAGTAGACCATTTTTGCGTCTATTTTTTTCTATTCTTAATAAGATGTAATGGGAACTTATATAATAATTTAAAGAGGTGAATATATGTATGGAGCAGTATATGGTGATCTAATTGGTTCATTATATGTCTATAGAGAATATCTTAAACATGATGCTAAGTTAATGAAAAAGGTGGCAGAAGAGGATAAATTGTTGAAGATGAATTCTTTTTATGGGGCAGAAACTATGCTAGTTGTAGCTGTTAGAGAGGCAACAATCAAGGGAACTAGTTATTCGACTAATCTTCGTAAATATATTCTGGATAACTGTGCCGATTTAAAACGAGAAAATTATTTTAAAAATTATTTTTCTAATAATATGGTAAGGTGTGCACGCGGAAATATGCGTGGTAGGTCAAGCGGGAATGGAGCAATAGCGCGAATTTCTGGAATATCTAACATTTCGCGATCATCTGTTCAAATGATAAATGACTGTATAAACGCCACAGTGCCAACTCATGATTCTAACTCGAGCATTAAAGCGAGTTTATGTCTAGGCATGTTTATCTTTTGCGCCGAAAATAATTGTCCAAAAGATAAAATAAAAAAAATAATAGATTTTTATTATCCCTATGAGTATGGATTTAGTTTAAATGAATTGCGACAAAATATGCGATTCAATAGAACATGTGATGAGACAATGCCAATATGTCTATATGCCATTTTTAATACCAATAATTTTGAGGATGCCATTCGATTAACTTTATCCTTAGGGGGAGATACAGATACCAATTGTGCCATTGTCGGAGCTATGGCAGAAAGCCTATATGGAATGCCAGAAGATTTAATTGAAAGCACAAAAACATACATTCCCGAAAAATATGACAAAATTTTACAATATGTTGACAAAAAAGAATGAAAAGACTATTAAAAATTTCTTTAAAGTATTATAATAAGTATCACAACGAAAGGAAGACATAAAAAATTATGAGTACAATTGATGATAAAAGAAATTTAGAAGAGTTAGGATATATAGATTTATTGGATAAATTATCTAAAAAAATTAACAAGAGAATGCCAAATTTGAGCGAACCTTATCAACGCCTTTTAAAGTATTTTCTTAGAGAAAATCTAGTGCAAACTTTGGGAAAAACAAGGTTTGATAGAGAAAAAGAAGTATTATTAACTAAGTTTAAAGGTGAAGATATTGATGCTATTAAGAAAGACGGAATGCTCATTACGACTATTTTTGGTTCTAGTTATAAAATTAATTACCGCAATGACGGTCTAGATGCATATCAAATTCCTAATGATGAAAAGGGAAACCCTCGTGTTGAGGAAACTAAACATCTATTCAGCCTTACTTTAGGTCCAGATGTAATTACTAATACCGTAGTAGCACCAAAAGGAATTGTTGGACCTGAATTTTCCGATAATGTCAATTTTGACTTAGAATCAACATACGAAGTCAATATTCCAGATACATCTTTTAAGTATACTTGCGGAGTATTAGGTGAAGAGCCAAGCTTTAAGGCTAGTTTAAGTGGCTTTAATGCTAAATTTTCATCTAGCGAGATGTTGAGTTACTATCGCGAAATACCTCCTAAAGAGATTGAGAAAAATATACTTAAGAGATTTTCTAAAAGCCGCATTGACCGTGGAGAAGGTGTTGTTAATATAACAACATCATCTCATCTAACAGAATTAACTGACTATGCGGAAGATATTTTTAACATTTTAAAACGCGAAGCATCAAAAGTTGCTTGTAAAGAGAATAGTAGTTACGGTAAATACTTAAGAGCAATAAACGGAGAATATTAATTCTCCGTTTTAATATATCCTACTTTGAGGAAATTTGATCAATTTCTTTTCTTCTAATAATTTCTTTTTTCTTATAGTTTCTTCATATCTTTTTGCAGCCGTTATTAAATCCTCATCTGTAACATTGGGATAGAGATAAGTTTGAGTGATATACCGAGTATTGGCATATATAGGCCTTTTAATATTGCCATTCTCGTCCCACAATTCTTCTAAAATATCTCCTGTTTCCAAATCAATAAACATGTGATCATAAAATAGAACTTTGCAAAAACGTTCATTTTTCTTTAAGTTCTCTTCTATAAGATTAATTCCTGCAAGATGCGTAAAACATTTAACTTCAACGAGTAAAATATTGGTCTTTTTTATAATATAATTAATATCTGTATCCATAAAATCACCTGTATAATTGTCAATTATTATAACATATTTTATTTGATATTGAATATAATATAAGGTAATTGCACAAATTGGTAAAATGTGGTATTATATATGACATTTATGGGGGAGATAGTATGAAGAAAAATATTAAAGAAATATTTGAAAAAGTAGAATTAAAGAAAAAAAGTCTATTTAATCATTATTTTAAAAAATATGTTGTTGATTATAAAATTGAAGATGAACATATTAAGATTATTGCCAGTAATGGAAATTATCGCCTTGTTAAAAATAATAAAACTAATATGAAAAAAATAAATCAAGCTATTGTGAAAAATAAAGTAGAAATAGCATCGCGTATAGATGAATATGAAGCACATAGCAATGAGAGATTAACGGTTTTAGTTATCAATATCATTCTTTTACTAGGATGTGGTATTATTGTTCCCTTTTCTTTTTTTACTGGTTTTTATTTATTCTTTTTATTATCTATTATTGCCTTTTCTCTATCGGTTGTTACGACTTCAATAAGTAGTTTTAATTATTATATACTAGTAAAGGAAATTCAAAATTTAAAAAATATTACAGGGTATAAAAAAGATATGGAATTTAAATTACCAACATTGGATGTCAAATATGAAAAAAGTCACAATTAGTGACTTTTCTTATGATATAATTTAGATAGGTGAATAAAGCTATGGCAAAGCAAAAAAAGAAATATAGATTGAAGAAAAAAGTTAAAATAGTATTCTTGATGATATGTTTTATTTCGGGAGTTTTAGGTTTATATTTTGTTTGGCCTAAAAAAGATGAATTGGGAAAAATAACGTTACCTAGTTTAAGGGAAAAGGTAGTCATAACTTTGAGTCGGGAGAATATATATTTAGCAAGGGATGAAAAGATAACTATTGAATTTAGTCCCGAGGATTTAAGTTGGTCGTCTAGTGATGAATCTATAGCAACTGTTGAACAAGGAGTAATTACGGGAAAAAGTCCAGGAGTGGTAACTATTACAGCATCTAAAAGAAATGTTAGCAAGAGTATCTATGTGACAGTTACTGATTTGATAATTTTGCCAGAGATAAATAATAAGAAACAATTTTTAAGGTGTGAACAATATACTCAAGAAGAGGCTGAGTTACTCGATACGTTGCTAGAATATCGCATTAATGAAGCGGGGATGAATACGCGAGCAGGGGCTGTAGCGGCGGCAAGATTTCTCGCTTTAGAGTTTCCCTATCGCATTCATTATTTTTATGAAAATGGGCGACTTATAACGGCTGGAGGAAGAGCATATGTCGATGGCGAAGGAAGATATTATCATAAGGGGCTTTATTTAAGTAAGAATAAGTATGATGACTTGGCTAAGAGTGCATATGGTCCAAAGATGTGGGGATGTTCTATGTACTCAAAGGTTACTAAGCGAAAAAGTCCGAATGGTCTAGATTGCAGTGGCTATGTGTCATGGGCCCTATATAATGCGGGATTTGATGTAGGAGATGGGGGAGCTGGAATTAATCTCGATCGCGATACGGACCTTGATGATTTGGGTGAAAAACTCAAAATAACAAAAGATAATTTAGCTAGCAAGCGCGTAAAGGTTGGAGATTTATTGAGTATGTATGGTCATATTGGCATACTGATAGGTATGGATGAAGAACATTATTACATTGCTGAATCGCTAACTAATGATATTCACGTTTTGACTATGACAGAGTCTGAACTTTTAAAGAGTGATTGGCTACAATTTATTTTAATGGATGATGTTTATAAAGAGGATGGAAATTTAACAAATATGTGGTAATTAAGGAGAGGCTTATGAATATCTTTGAATTACTTGTCTTAGGATTGGCATTATCTGCTGATTCATGTGCCGCGGCCGTTTCTATTGGTATTGATTTAAAAAGAATAAAATTGAAAAATGCTTTACTTATTGCAAGCATTTTTTCTATATTTCAAAGTATGATGCCCGTTATCGGATATACCTTAACGAATATTTTAAGTGGAGTTTTAGCATCAATAGATCATTTTATATCCTTTCTAGTACTCTTTATATTAGGGGTTAAAATGATTAAGGATAGAGATAATGAAGAACAATTAAACTATATGAATATATATGCCTTAATTATAATATCTATTGCGGTTACTATAGATGCCTTTACAGTAGGTATTACGTATTCTTTACTACATATTTCCCTGCCTCTGACGATAATAATCAACTTTTTGACGACATTTATAACTACTTTGATTGGTTTGAAAATTGGCAATATTTTAGGAAGTACATTTAAAAAGCATGCCAAGACAATGGGAGGATTAGTATTAATAAGTTTAGGTATAAAAATTCTATTACATCATATTAACATTTAGAAGAAACTTTTGTTTCTTTTTATAATATTATAAATTAGACAATTATTTCATATGTGTATAAAATGTGATAGTAAAGTTTAGTACTTAACTTTTTTGTGCTATAATGAATATATGAGTAAGAATAAATATACAAAATCAACATTATATGTAGTAGTAAGACCAATAATAAATGTTTTATTTAGAGTTATTTTTTGGCCGAAAATAGAGGGAAGAGAAAACATTCCTCCTTTTGATAAAGTAATTTTAGCAGGAAATCACACGAGTAATTTGGATTGTTTACTTCTCATGAGTTCAACTAAGAGGGGGATTCACTTTTTAGCGAAAATTGAACTGTTTCGCGGAATGAAGGGAGTAATTTTTAAGAATATGGGACTCATTCCTGTCGATCGAAAGAGGTCCAATGAAGCGGCGATAAGTGAAGCTTTAGAATATTTAAAAAATGACGAAGTAATTGGCATATTTCCCGAGGGTACGACAGAAAAAGGAAGAGGTTTGATGCCCTTTAAATATGGTGCTTGTCGCATAGCTAAGGCATCAAAATCGATGATTGTGCCATTTGTCATATCAGGACACTTTAGACCATTTGGAAGAGTTAAAATAAAGTTCTTAACACCTTTAAAAGTGGAAGATGATATAGAGAAATCCAATGGAGTTTTATATGGTGTGATAAAGGAAGAACTTAAGGAGGAATAGTCATGAGTATATTTGATATATTTAGAAAAAAGAAACCAATACCATCACCTTGGGCTAAATACTATAAAGAAGAGGATTTGAATATCAAGATTCCCAATATTAGCATGTTTGATCAAGTTAGAATAAGTGCCAGTCGTTATCCTAATCATAAAGCTATCGAATATTTTGGCTCATCGATAACCTATAAATCGCTAATTAAAAAGATTAATAAGGCATCAATGTCTTTAAAAAAGTTGGGAATTAAACAGGGAGATATTGTCTCTATTTGTCTACCAAATATTCCCGAGTCATTAATAGTTTTGTATGGCTTAAATAAAATAGGTGCTATTGCCAATATGGTACATCCTCTTTCGGCAGAAGATGAGATTAAGCAAAGTCTTACATCGACTAAGAGTAAACTTTTATTTATGATTGATCTATATTATAACAAAATAGAAAATGTCATAGCAGATACGAGTGTTGAACGCGTTATTTATGTATCAGCATCTGATTCGATGAATCCCTTTTTGGGATTGGCCTACAAAGTAAGTCAAATTGGCAAGTTTAAGAGACATCCTCATAATCGTCAACATATCAGTTATTCTAAGTTTAAGCGTTTGAGTAATTTTGAAAAGTTAGGTCCTTATGAGCGCTTTGGAGCGAATACACCAGCGGTAATTATCCACAGTGGAGGAACGAGTGGAACGCCTAAAAATGTCGTTATCCAAAACCGAGCTTTTTATTTAGGTGCTAGACAAACAGGTAAGATATGTCTTAATTTGCAACCGGGGGATTGTTGTTTAGCTATTATGCCGAACTTTCATGGCTTTGGGTTGTCCGTTTGTATGCATACACCTTTGACTTTGGGATGTTATACGATAATGATACCGACTTTTGATTCCAAAAAGTTTGATACATTATTTAAGAAGACTAAACCGACCGTTGTCTTGGGTGTTCCGACACTCTTCGAGGCTCTTATAAATTGCCATAATGAACGTCATTTAGATTTATCGCATTTAAAATATCTAATAAGTGGAGGAGATTTGCTTCCAAAAACATTGGAAGAGCGAGTAAATAAATATATGCAGGAACATAATTCTAAAGCGCGCATAACACAAGGGTATGGGCTTTCTGAGGCATTAGCTGCTGTAACACTTGCTCATGATGATGTTAATAAAAGCGGATCAATTGGCATTCCTTTACCGGGAAATCATGTTAAGATAATCGATCCGGCAACTCGCAAGACTTTGCCATCAGGAAAAACAGGGGAAATAGTCATTCATAGCAAGGCCTTTATGATGGGGTATTTGAATGATGATAAAGAGACGAATACAGCACTACAAATACATGATGATGGACATATCTGGTTACATACAGGAGATTTGGGATATATGGATGAGGATGGTTTCATCTTTTATCAAGGAAGGGCCAAACGCATGATTATATCGAGCGGATATAATGTCTATCCTTCGCATGTTGAAGAGGTAATTGAAGCACATCCCGCAGTCTTACAATGTACGGTTGTGGGTATTCCTCATCCTTATAAGCAAGAAGTCGTTAAGGCATTCATCGTTTTAAAAGATGGATATCATACTCTATTTGTCAAATCAGATATAAAGGAATATTGCAAGAAAAATTTGGCAAAATACATGGTTCCTTATCAATACGTTTATCGTAAAAAGCTTCCTAAAACGAAGTTAGGTAAGGTAGATTTTAAGGCTTTACAAAGTGATAATGGAGGTAGTGATGATGAATAAGAAACCATTTCTTTATCGCCTCGGAGTTTTTCTCCTTGGACCAATTTTTAAGCTTTATTATAATCCTAAAATTATTGGGGCCGAAAATATTCCCGATGATGGTCCAATTTTAATTGTAGGAAATCACATTCATTTATATGATCAGTGTCATGCTTTAATATCGACTAAGCGTTTTATAACCTATATGGCGAAGAAAGAATATTTTGATTCTAAGAAAACGGCATGGTTTTTTAAAAGTGTTGGTTGTATTCCCGTGGATCGTTCAAAAAAGGATGAACATGCTACCGAATCAGCTTTAAAAGTTTTAAGAAATGGGGGAGCTGTTGGATTATTTCCCGAAGGAACACGCAATAAAACGGATTTATTTTTGCAACCATTCAAATTTGGGGCCGTATCAATGGCTAAAAAGACTGAGGCCTATTTAGTTCCATTTGGTATTACTGGCGATTATAAATTTCGTAGCAAAAATTTAATCGTGCGCTTTGGTAAACCATTTAAAGTAGGAGATATGGAATTAGAAGAGGCCAATGATAAATTATTTAAAACGGTTGAAGGTTTAATGAAGGAGAATTTAAAGTAGATTAATAAATCTATTATTATTCTCTTTTTTTATTGTGATATAATAAGAAAAAGGAGGAGTTTTATATGAAAAATAAAAGATTAATAATATTATCTGTGCTTTCCGTATTTTTTGCCAGCTTTCCATTTACTCTTTCACTTTTGGAAAAAGATATTAATCTAAAACTTGATATAGAAAAGAAAGAGAAGAAGAAAGAGAAAGTAATAAAAAAGGATTTTAAGATTGAATTAGAAAAAAGTAAATGTAATGCTAAATGGAAGACAATATATGAGTATGCTGATGGGAAAAAGATAAAATCCAAGTGTGGGGAAGTATATTATCTTGATGAAAATTCAAATAAAGTGACATTGAGAGAGGCTTTAGATAAAGAATATATTAATATTGCAGATATAACGAATAATATGGAAGTTATTTGGGCAACGTTTGATGGAGGATCGACTCTATATGGCTTTGATAAAGAAACCTCAACTATTTCTGAAAACGGCTTTAATTTGGAAGTATGTAGGGCTATTTCGGGAAACAAGAATATATTCTTTATTTCTACAAAAGATAAAGAATATTACTGTAATTAGCATAATAGTTTTCGTGTCTTATTTAAGAGAGAGCATTAATGCTTTCTCTTAATTTATTATATTATTAGCACTTAGATGTTGACAGTGCTAATAATAAGTGGTATATATAAAGTATGAGTTTTAGCTCATATAAATAATTGTTTTTAAAAGATTATTTATTTAATAAGGAGGATATATAATGGCTAAAAAACAATTTAAAGCAGAATCAAAAAAATTAATGGACTTAATGATTAATTCTATCTATACAAATAAGGAGATATTCTTGCGAGAATTGATATCAAATGCTAGTGATGCAATCGATAAACTACATTATAAATCACTTACAGATGATAAAATAAAGGTTAAAAAGAGTGATTTTTGTATAAGTGTAAGTATTGATGAACAGGCAAGAACTTTGACTATATCGGATAATGGTATTGGTATGACAGCAGAAGAACTTGAAAATAATTTAGGTACTATTGCTAAGTCTGGTTCATCTTTATTTAAAGAGGAAAATAAGCATAAAAAAGATATCGATATAATAGGTCAATTTGGCGTTGGTTTTTATTCATCATTTATGGTAGCTGATAAAATAGAAGTTATATCTAAGGCTTACGGAAGAGATGAAGCTAACAAGTGGGAGTCAACGGGAATTGATGGCTACAGTGTTACAAAATGCGAAAAAGAAAATTACGGAACGGATATTATTCTTACTATTAAGGAAGATACAGAGGATGTTGATTACTCGGAATTCTTACATGATCATTCCTTGGAGCAATTAATTAAAAAATATTCAAATTATATTACTTATCCAATTAAGATGACATTATCGCATCGTGAATTAAAAAAGGGAAGTAAAGATGAATATGAAGATGTCTTTGAGGAAGAGACAGTAAACGATATGGTTCCTCTATGGAAGCGCAATAAGAGTAAGATAAAAGAGGGAGAGTATAATACCTTCTATTCTGATAAATTCTTTGATTATGAAGAACCAATAAGTGTTATTCATACTTCAGCTGAAGGTTTAGTAAGTTATAATTCCTTACTATTTATACCATCACATGCACCATATGATTATTATACTAAGAATTATGAAAAGGGTCTTCAACTCTATTCAAATGGCGTATTAATCATGGAAAAGTGCAAAGAATTAATACCTGATTACTTTAGTTTTGTCAAGGGTGTTGTTGATTCACCAGATTTATCTTTGAATATTTCAAGAGAAATTCTCCAACAGGATAAAAGTCTAAAGACTATTGCTAAATCCCTTGAAGGCAAAATAATAAAAGAATTAGAAACTTTAATGGAAGAAAATCGCGAAAAATATGAGAAATTCTTTGAAGCGTTTGGCAGTCAATTAAAGTTTGGAGTTTATGATAATTTTGGCGTAAATAAAGAGAAATTACAAGATTTGTTAATTTTTACATCTTCTAAAGATAAGAAAAAGATTTCTCTAGCAGAATATGTCGACAAAATGGATGAAAAACAAGATAGTATCTACTATGTATGTGGCGAAACAGTCGATAAAATTGATTTACTTCCGCAAGTTGAAACGTTTAAAGATAAAGATTTGGATATTCTTTATTGTACGGATTATATGGATGAATTTGTCTTACAAACAATCGGAACATACAAGGATAAGAAAATGGTTAATATTGCCAAAGAAAATATTGATTTAAGTGATGATGACGAGAAAGAAAAATTAAAGAAGAAAAATGAAGATATGAAAGATATGCTCGACATTATGAAAGAAGCTATCGGCGATATTTCAGAGGTAAGATTTACTAATCGCTTGAAAACGCATCCAGTATGTCTAGTAAGTTCAGGAGATATTACTATTGAGATGGAAAAAGTTATCAATGCCATGCCAACAGATGAACACATCAATGCTACTAAAGTTCTAGAGATTAATGAAAATCATAAAATTGTTGAAAAACTAAGTGAATTATATAAGAAAGATAAAGAAGCATTAAAGAACTATAGTAAAATTCTTTATGCGCAGGCTCGCTTAATCGAAGGTTTACCAATTGATAATCCAACAGAACTTTCTAATCTTATATGCGATGAATTAGCTTAAAAGTATCCTAAATGGATGCTTTTTTTCGCGATTAATGATATACTAACAGAAAAATGAATATAATAGTTATTTTTAACGAGGTGAAAAATGATACTAAATGTCAGTGGAAGAACGGATATTGTGGCCTTTTATACCAAATGGTTTATGAAGAGATTAGAGGAGGGGTATGTTGATGTTCGCAATCCCTTTAATAAACACTTAATAAGTCGCATATTTTTTGAAGATGTTGACGCCTTTCTCTTTTGTACTAAAAATCCCATTCCCATTATTCCATATTTGGCAAAAATAGATAAACCAATTATTTTTCAAATTACACTTACATCTTATAAGAAAAATATTGAGCCAAATGTTCCCGATAAAAAAGAAGTTATAGAAGCTATAAAGCGAATATCTAATATTATTGGAGTTGATAATTTATATATCCGTTATGATCCCATATTGGTAAATGAAGAATACTCTATAGAATATCATAAAAGAGCGTTTGCCAAATTAACGGAAGTGTTAGATGGATATGTAAAACATTTTATCGTTTCTTTTATTGATGATTATAAAAATGTTCGTAAAAATATGCGATATTTGAAATGCCGAGAATTAGATGAAAATGATTATAGAGAAATAGGTGTATCATTTAGTAGTTCTGCTAGGAGTCACAATATGACAGTTCAAACGTGTTTTGAAGATGAGAACTTAGTGGAGTATGGCTTTATTAAAGGAGAATGTCTATCTAGAGAAATGGCTTATAATCTAACTGGTAAAGAATATCCTCGCTGGAGAGCCAGAAAGGAAGGAAAGTGTGAATGTGTTCAAATGGTTGATATAGGAGATTATAATTCCTGTAGACATTTTTGCAAATATTGTTATGCCAATTATGATGAGACTCGCGTTAATGAAAATTATATTGAACATGATGATAACTCTTCTTTACTTATTGGTGTAGTAGGTGATGGTGATATTATCAAAAGAAGACAAAAATAAGACTTGCCTTATTAAGCAAGTCCTTTTTTATTTTCATCAATATGCGCTAGAACTTTGGGTAAATCACTAATGAATTGACAAAATGATCCAGAGTGTTTTTGAGCAATTGAGGCTTTCCACAAAGTTAAATCTTGGCAATTATGTTTGTTGTCTTCATATAATGTATAATTGGTACTAATAAAAATTAGATATTCGCGATATAAATCGGAAGTTGGCTTTATGTAATGTTCACCACGAATAAATTCTAATAAAGCATTCTCTAATACTTCTGTAGGCAAAACTCTTTTTTCATTGCATGTATTGTACCAATAATCTTTGATACCTTCGACAAATTCATAGATAGAAGCCTCTTCTTTATCACAAGGAAAGTAAAAAGCGTTGATGTCAGTTGATACGCCTGCCGGTATAAATGGTACCATAAGAGAGTAATAGTAGCTATACCAGTCACGATATTTTAAGAAAGGTTTTGCTTTTTTCTTTTCGGATTCTACTGTATTTTTCTTATATTCTTGATAAGCTTCATCAGTATTTAAATCAATTACTTTTTCGATAGATGGCATAAATAATTTATAATAGACGTCTTTGGGCCAAACTCCCATGAAAGTAACGTCATAGACATAGTCACCTTTTTCAATCCATGAATGGGGAAAATCCCCATTATTGAAGGCATTGAGAGAGCCTTCACAAAGTTTAAAGCTTTGTCCTTCCATAGAGAGGGCAAGATATCTTGAAAAACGAAAACACTTACCAATACTATAAGAAGAGTTTAAACTATCCAAATAATTAGCCTCTATTTCTCTATTGGCCGCATCGCGATGAGTATTTAAATAAGATAAAATATCAGCATCAAATGGTAGTACTATTGCGCCGTTAACATACTCATTAATCTTTTTATAAATATCCATGTCCTCGCGAACATGAAGATTCATTAATTCACTATAACTATATAACATAAAAATACCCCTTTAAATGTTAGATAATATACCATATTGTGCCAATTTTAGCAAATTTTTGTTATAATATTTATGGGAGTGATAAGTTATATGAGCAAATTATCCAAAATGCGAACTTTAATAATGGGACTTTTACTAATTATCTTTGCAATTTTTGTTATTTTTTCGGTTATAAGAGAATTTCATTTTAACGATCAGAGCCATAAAGATAAAATATATGAACAAGTTAGAGAGTATTTGATTGATAATAACCCAGTTATGGAAAAGGATGTGGAGCAAGCCAAGACTTTTGTCGATATTGAGCAACTTGGTATTAAGGGAAAATATAAAAAATCTTTTGTATATGTATATGCTTTGATAAAGAAATATTACATTAAAGACGGAAACTTGGTAGAAGGAGAACATATTTATATGCCTTATTCGTTTGTCTATGAAAGAGGGCATATAACTAAACAGTTGAAGCCTGAAAGCCTTGATGATGATGATTTAACGCAAATATTTCCGCCAAGTATTTATAATCAAATTAGCTATATTGATACATTTGATGAAAGTGATATTAATAAGCAAATAGAGGATTATTATTCTTCCTTTTTATCACAGCAAGAATATTATAAATTTACAGGGGATTGGCATCTTAAAAGGGCTACTATTAAGTGAAAAGATGTGGCACTATCGGAAATATTTGGTACGGGAATTCAGTATGGCGGTAAAATAAATTTGTCAAAATTGGGAAAATATAATGAATTTTTAGCTATTTCGGATACGAAGGATGGTTCTCAAGGTTCTTATGAACTAAAAAACAATGAGATAACTTTAAAAGATGACACTGGAAAGAGAAAAATTTTAAAATATAATAAAAAGACAAAAGAAATTTCTGAACAGTTTGATAAGGATACAATACTTTACTTTGCAAAAGAAAAATAGATTATTGATTACAGAAAATTTCTTTTGTGGTATAATATGTAGCTACCAAAAAGGAGTTTTTTGAATGGGGTATTTTAAGGATTATAAACATCAAAAAGATATAATTGTCTTTAGAAATTATATTAAAGATCATTTTGATGACTTGGATATTATTCGTAAAAAGATGAATGAACTATATGATTATATGAAGGAATTTGCGCCTTCATATGCCGATAAAGAAGGATATATTAACTATGATTATCGTTTTTTTGTTCTTTTATTAAATAAAATAGAAAATTCATTACCCTTACATTTTATCTTAAACAATATCCCAGATTTTGATTTTAATAGGAAATATGAACATATAAATAATGATAGTATTTCTGCTTTTGGCGAAAAGGAAATAATGGAATATATTGTTCATCGTGGTAGATGTTTTATGGCGGCGTATTTTTCTGCTAATCACAATGAAGAAAAAGTGGATATTGGAAAACAAGATCTTTTGCAATTTTGCAATATATCTGCTGGCAATGTGAAATTTATTGTTGATGCTTTACGTTTGGAATCTCGCAATGTGACTATCAATCCTGCCTTTTATTCCAAGGTAAATCTCTATGAGGAGGGTAATAACCATGCATTCACGCTTGTTAAGATAGGAAGTAAACAGTATATTGTTGATTTAACTTATTCACAGTTCTTTCAATTGCGAAATAATAATTATAATCGCATAGGAATTCCCGTTCTTGGCGGGTGTGGTCCGGGATTTTATATGACTTTAACAGAGGAGAGAAGAGAATTTGCGGAAAAATTAATGAAATATGGCTATGTCGAAGCAACTGATGCGAATATTAAATTATACTTTGATGGTTTTGCTATGTCTTACCGCAATGGTCTATATTATGAGGATACCGAAGAGATTATCTATGAAACTTCGTATACTGCTCAGGATTATATGAATTTTATTACGGGTGTTGATAGTCAAGTTAAGCATGAAAAAATAGAATATTTAGGGCGTCAAAAGAAAATATTGAGAAATCCTCATAAATCTTTTGCACCAAATAATAATGGAAGATAAATTAATTAGTTTTTAGTTTATCTTTTATTATGCTATAATTAACTTACTAATAAATTAAGGAGTAGTAATATGCCAATAGAAACATTAAAAAATATAAGAGAATTTAAGGGAAATAGTTTAATTGCTTTAGATGAAGATTATGTCGTATTTGATATTGAAACGACGGGACTTGATTCGCGATGTGATGAAATAATTGAAATTTCGGGAGTAAAGGTAAAAAATGATGAAATAATTGATACCTTTTCTTCACTTATAAAACCCATTAATCCCATCAGTTCCTTTATTACAGAACTTACGGGAATAACTAACGAAATGGTGGCATCGGCACCAAGTGTTGATATTGTCTTGCCAAAATTTATGGAATTTATCGGTGATAGTATTTTAATTGGTCACAATGTCAATTTTGATATTAATTTTGTCTATGATTCTTTAGAAAATATGGGTTATTCTAAGAAACTAACGAATAATTTTATCGATACAATGCGAATAAGCCGCTATCTATTAAAGAATCTTGCGCATCATCGTCTAATGGATTTAGCAAATTTTTATCATATTAGTTATGAGGGCGCGCACCGCAGTTTAACTGATTCTAAGATTACTTATGAAGTTTATCTAAAATTAAAAGAGCAGATAATAAACGAATTTGGCAATAAAGAGGAATTTATGCGTTATAATACTTCCAAAAATTATGGAGTTAAGGCAAGTTTAATTACGCCAACGGTCGATAAGTTTGATGAAAATCATCCTTTGTGGCATCAATATGTGGCAATTACGGGAGTTCTTGCGAATATGACTCGCAAAGAAGCTATGCAGAGTATTGTCGATGTTGGGGGGTATGTTGAAGATACTGTTACAAACCGAACTAATTATTTAGTCCTAGGAAATAATGATTATAATTATATTTTAAAGGGCAAAAAGAGCAGTAAACTTAAAAAAGCAGAAACTATGAAACTCGAAGGGTTTCCCATTGAAATAATATCGGAAAGGGTATTTTATGAAATGTTAAATCAGGAGTAAAAAAACTTGACCTTCCCCTTAGGTTATAGGTTATTATCAAAGGAGAAAGGAGGAAATCATGTTTATCAATGAGGTTTGTCATGTTGTGGGATTAACGAAAAAAAGCATTCGCTTCTATGAAGAGAACGGTCTATTAAATCCCAAAAGAAATAGCGAAAATGACTATCGAGTCTATACGACAGAAGATATCGAAAAACTTAAGAAAATTAAATTTTTAAGGGAACTTAATGTTTCTATACGCGAAATAAAAATGCTAGAAGATGGTTCTTTAAATCTAGAAAGCGTTATGAATGAGCGAATGCAAAAAATAAGCGAAGAAGAAGCAAAGTTTTTAAAGGTAAAGAAAATGTGTAAGGACATAATTGATAGTAAAGAAACGTATGAGAGTATCGATATAACTAATTATTTTCATAGGATGAATACTTTAAACAAGGAGGGATTTACCATGCGTGAGGGCATTAATGACAAAACTAAAAAAATTATGGGTGCAGTGACATCAAGTCTTATATTTTCGGCACTATTTATCTTTTTGGTTATAATGATCACTTATTTTCAACTAACAGAAGATGAGAAGATGCCGTGGTTTATATACTTTTTTATAATTGCTATATTGGCCACACCAATTTTGGGTATTATTGGAAATTTAATTGCTAGAATAAAAGAAATAAACGGAGGAGAAGAAGATGAAGCTAGTAAATATTGATTATATACCAGGGTATGAAATAACGGAAGCCTTAGGTATTGTTAAAGGACAAATTGTCCAATCAAAAAATCTTGGCCGTGATTTTATGGCGGGAATGAAAACTATTGTGGGAGGAGAGATAAAGGGATATACCGATATGATTGCGGTTGCTCGTCAAATAGCTACGAAGAGAATGGTAGATGATGCCAATAATTTAGGAGCAGATGCCATTATTAATGTGCGATATGGTTCATCATCTGTAATGAATGGGGCAGCCGAGATAATTGCCTATGGCACAGCGGTAAAAATAAAAGAAAAAAAGAAGTAAAAAAAACATCTCTAATCGATGTTTAAATATTTTAAAATTTTAGGACGAATGTGGTTAGAATAGTAATTTAAGATAACCTGTTCGTCTTCTTTTGTTTTATCAACGGCGCTTTCTCCTAAAAGACACTTTGATTCCCAAGTTTTGGAAGAGAAACCGCGTTTAAGTAACTCTGTTATCAATAATTTATCATCGGCAAGATCTAAAACGGGAAATAAAACAGACATTCCTAATCTAGAGGCAATCTCTTGGATATGAGGGATAAATGTCTCTTGTTCTATAAAGAATTTTTGACTGATTCTTGCTCCCTCGGCAATAATTTTGAAATTGTTTGATTTGGCGATTTCAAAGGCTTTGGCATACATGGCCATGCGACAAGAAAGACACCTTATTTCCGATGTAAGCAAGGGATTAGCTTTTTCTTCTCCCCAACATGCAAAAAAACGTTGGAATAAAGTTTTTATATCGACATCGCTATACTCATAGGGGAAAATGTATCCATCAAAATTATAGAAAGTTTTTTGAAATGTTAAGAAGGGTTTGTCACTGTCGCGCATGACACCATTATTAAAGTGAATGAAATAGGAATTATATCCTTTTTCTTTGAGTAAAATGGCTGCAAGAGTACTGTCTTTACCGCCCGAATAGAGCAATAAAACATCATTCTTTTTTCTTTTTTGGTTATTGATTTTTAAGACGTTTATAAGTTTATCATTACACGTCTCTACACCAGAGAAACTTTTTAGTGCATCTTCATCATCCTGATGATAGTCACTCATTGTAATCTGTGTATTCTTTATCTCTTCTTGTTTTTTCCAAAGTAAACTTTTGGGTAATTTTTCTATAAATTTCAAAAACTCTATCTTATTCTCATAAGTAAAGTCACTCAAGACCTCATCTAAAGAGTAAAAATAAGTATCTTTGTCAACTTGAATTAGGACTTCTGGAAAAAAGAATTGTTCGTTTAATTCATTCCAAAAGGAAAAATCTCCTTTGACGCTTGTTCCATAATTATCATCCATTATTCCTGCGGTCAAAAGTGTTAAAAAAATGCTTATGTTGGCAAAATCACTATTATTTGTGAAATAATGTGGAACATGGATAAAGTCGATTTCATTTCGATTTTTTTCACAAAGCAATTTATTTTCATATAGAATAATTAAATTCACAAAACCACCTCTAATAAATTTATTATAACATAATAAGAAAAGATGATATAATAAATTAATAAGGAGAGTGTGCTATGTCAGAAAAAATATTAATAAAGGCTAATAAAGAAAGCAATTTGTTAGATGCTTTGGTCTATTTTATGGAAACGGAAAAAATGGATTATATTGTATCAAACTCTTTAGAGGAAGACGATATTGCGAATATTATTTATATAGATGATGAGTGTGAAGAAATTAATTCTAACGTTCCAATAATATTTATCAGTGGCAAAAAACGTATTGTTAAGACGAATGATCAGGTAATTAATTATATTGTTACTAATTTAATAAATGAAAGTGTTGATTATACAGAAATTCAAAAGGAGTATCTATTTAAAAAGGGAATATATAATATCTTTTTGCATAATGTAAGTGATTTGTTAAAAAATGATTACAACTATAATGGAATGATTATTGACTTAACAGAAATTAAAACAGCTCCATATAACTGGGTATTTAATTTTGACTCTATTGCTGAAACTTATGCTTGGTTATCTAAAATGAATAGAATGCAATCAGATAGTTTTGTTAGAAAAAGCGTTAATTTTTATGATGCTAAAGTATACAATGATTCGATTAAAGAAATTAATTATCTTACGGACAAAATTATAGATATTAAGGATAAAAAGAAATCAATTGATATATTCATTCTCAATCCTGAAGAACTTGCAAAATTAAAGGAAAATTATTTCTTTAAAGTTTTGCTACAAAATATATCAGATACGTATCAAATATATTTAGTAGATAAGGATAAGTTTGCAAAAGAAGAACCAAGTATTTATGAAGCCTTTTTAGATGGCATGACAATTTATGAAGATTGTATCTATCGCGATACATATAAAGATGAAATTTCTTTGGGATTTGTCGATTGTACGAGAGAAACTTATGATAAATACTGTGAATTATTTGATTACACGATTAGAAAATATGGCGTTTTAATGAGTAAGGATGGTGAATAGAATGGATTTTAATGATAAAGTAGTTTTAGTAACCGGTTCATCAAGGGGAATTGGAAGGAGCATAGCTGTGCGTTTTGCGGCGGCAGGGGCAAATGTCATTATTAATTATCGCAGCAATAAAAATGAAGCGGAAACAATAACTGAAATTATTGCCTCTTATGGCAAAGATCCCATTTGTATAAAGGCCAATGTTGCCGATGAAGAAGAAGTTAAAAAAATGGTTGATAAGATTATGAAGCACTATGGTCATATTGATGTCTTAGTTAATAATGCGGGTATAGCTATCGATGCGGAATTTGAAGATCGCAAGGTGGAAGATTGGAAATCAACTCTTGATACGAACTTAATTGGTGTTTTTTTGGTATCTAAGTATGTTGGTGAACATATGAAAGAAAGAGGCTATGGCAAAATCGTCAATATATCTTCGACAAATGGGCTTGATACGACATATACTTATAGTGTTGATTACGATGCTTCTAAAGCGGCATTAATTAATTTAACGAAAAATTTAGCTATTCAATATGCTCCAAATATCAATGTCAATGCCGTTGCACCGGGATGGGTAGATACAGAGATGAATAGCGAATTACCGAAGGAATATTTGAAGGAAGAAAAAGATAAAATATTATTGCGTCGTTTTGCGGAGCCGGAGGAAATTGCCGATGTCGTTCTTTTCTTAGCTAGTGATAAAGCACGCTATATTGATGGCGAAACAATTCGCGTCGATGGGGGAATTAAACTAATTTAATATCATAGATTATGGGGGATAAAAATGATTGATTTACATATGCATACAACTTGTTCAGATGGTATAAAATCGCCACGAGAATTAGTTGACTTCTTAAATGAAAAAGATATAAAAATAGCATCCATAACTGATCATAATAATGTCGATGCTCATGTGGAGTATGAAAGCGAAGGTTATGAAAAATATTATGATGGTATTATGATTAGGGGAACCGAATTACAAACTATTTATCAAGATTATATAATTGAAATACTTGTATATAATTATGATTTGAAGAGTTTTAAAGAATATGTCGATTATACGCGCAAGTGTTTTTGGGATTTTCATAAAAGTGCTTATCAAGAATTACTCGCTAAAGCTCGCGAGATGGGGCTTAGTTATAGGGAAAATGATCGTCCTTTAGGAGATTCATATTATTGCAATATGAAATTTCAAGATGCTATAGCTGCTTGTTATGAAGAAAATAAACATATCGTCTCCGATAGAGTTTTAAAGGATCTCGTGTACTTTTATCGCTATGAATTTCAAAGTCCAGATGGAATGTTTCATATTGATGCAAAGAAAGGCTTTCCACCATTAGAAGAAGTTTTGCAAGCAACTGCATATTCGAAAGGCGTTACGAGTCTTGCTCATATTGATGATTATGATATAAAAGAGGATAAAATAGAATTTTTGACAGAACTCTATAGAGCTCACAAAATTGATGCTTTAGAGTGCTTTCATCCGGTCATTAGTCTAGAGAATACGGAAAAGTATAAGAGTTTTGCCCAAAATAATGGTATTTTAGTTTCGGCGGGATCAGATTATCATGGTAAGAAGGAGTTAGATCATCGTCATAGTATTGATACACCGGCGACTTATGCTGAAGTGAGCATTTTGCGCAAGATTTTAAAAGATTATTGACATGCTAAGAGAAAATGTTATAATACTCTCTAATAGAAAGAAGTGTATGTGATATGAGCGTTTTTGAACCTAAATTTCAAAATCCGGTATTTATTCGCTTGGGAGCAAATAGTTATGTTATTGCCGATAAAAGAAATCCTGAGGATACTTTAATAGATGAAAAAGGAATTATCTTTATGGGAGTTCACTATGGATTAGATATCATTACAGATGAAGGAAAAAATATTCACTATGCATCTCAAAGGCGAATTAATAAAGTTACTATGGAAGATGGATATTTAATTGTCATAGAAGAGGGCAAAAGTATTCCTTGGAAAATAAGCCTTTCAGGTAATGTCATAACACGTGCCAAGTTTGACAGCGAAAGAGATATTCGCTATGTAACAAAATCTTTAAATTTGAAGAAGAGGGATATTCCAAGGCTTAATGATTATGAACCTTTTCTCGAAGATAAAAATTATCTAATTGAGCCAAAAGTTAGCAATCCGGTTGTCATATTTATCAATGATGATTTAAAAAATAAGCAATTATTTGGCAATGTTAAGCCAACAATTATAACAAGAGAAGGTGAAGAAGAGTTAGCGAGTTTTTCAACACATGATAGAGTGCATTATGGCTTTAAAGTTATAAGTTCGAGGGTCTCAATTACTTTTCCTACGCAATGTCCAATTCAAGCGGTATTCTATCATCAATATCAAAAAAGTCGTGGTGGTTGTCTCATTATTCGCGAACAGGGAAAATTTCATCCTTGGGAGATAACAAGAAATATGAGAGTTTTAAATTTTGCGCACTTTAATGATTTTCGCGAACAGGATGCTGAGTATTTGAAAGAAAATTTTGGCATTGATAAGAAGGATATACCCAAAGTCAACGCCTATGGCTTAGAATATAGGAAAAAGAGAAATTAGAATGTTTTCATATATTATATAATGTGTCAAAACGAAGAAGAAATGAGGAATAGTTATGAATTTATTAGAACCAAAGAGAAAAAATCCAGTGGTATTCCGCTTGGGAAGAACATATTGTTATGCATTAATAGGAGAGGAATATGATCTAGAACCGATTGTCTTAGATGGTAAACAAGAATTTAGATGTGATTGTTATGGTATGACTATTTATACTGAGGATGGATTGAGAGAATACTTTAAAACACAATCACGTATAGTATCAGCAGAGATTAAAAAAGGATATTTAGTGGTATACGAAGAGGGAAAGAGTATTCCTTGGAGAATTAGCAAAAAGGGAAAAGTTACTAGACATGCGCATTTTGATGCCAAAAATGATGACGATGTGGAATTTGTTCGCGAACATTATAATTTAACTAGAAAAGCTATTCCAGCTTTAAATGAATATGAAGCTTATGTCGAAAATGTCATGCAAGTTGAGCCAAAGGTATCAAGTCCTATTCTAATTGATTTACGCGATCCAAAATATTCAAAAGATTGTTATCTTGATGAAAAAGGCAAATTAAAGATACCTATTGAATACTTAAGTGCGACAATAGTAGTGGGTTCGGAATTGGAAAAAGTACCACTTTCCAAGGGAATAGTGATAGATGAAGAAAAGCCAAAATATGGATTTAAAGTTATAGGTGCTAGGAAGTCAGAAACATTTCCAACTCAGTGCCCATTGTTTGGTGTTCAAGTTGTGGATAGTTTAATTACAATATATGAATATGGTAAGACGATACCTTGGAAAATTGATGTCAATGGTGATGTTTTAGAATATGCTCAGTTTCTCGATGCTTCAAGACGTGATGTTAGATATTTAAGTGAAAATTTATGTCTATCAAAGGATGATATTGAAAATGTCAATTCCTATGGGTTAAAATATGTCAACAAAGAAAATTAGTCAACTTTTATCTGTTTTAGTATTAATTATGGTACTATTAACAGGATGTGGAAATAACACGCAAGATAATGCCGAACTTGAGAAAATCATGAGTGAGGGAAATTACATAATTGTCGATGTAAGAACGAAAGAGGAGTACGAAGAGGAACATATAAAGGATGCCATCAATATTCCCTTAGATGAAATAGATGAAAACATTTCTTTGGATAAGAGTAAAACTATCTTAGTATATTGTCGAAGTGGAGCTCGATCAGAAAAAGCGTTTGCCAAGCTATTAAATCTTGGATATGATGTCTATAATTTGGGTGGTATAAATAATGTTGATTTACCAAAAGAATAGCAGATAATAACAAAAATCTGCTTTTTTTGTACTATATAGATTTATGAAAAATATAATGGTAATAGGGAATAATTAAAAATGTGAAAAAATTGTGAAAAAACTATACAAATAAGTCAAATATTGTATTATAATAAATTTGTATTTAGAAAAAAAGGAGTGCGAGGTGAAAAAAATACATGAGATATCGAATGTTGCGATTTGATATTTGGCTATGCTTGTTGCTTAGTTTTTTAGTAAGTTATGTTCCTTCTAATATTTTAGGGTCATACTTGGATAAAAAATATGATAAGCATTTAGAAGAACATAAAGTTGATTCTGGCGAGATTGGTGGTTTTGCAACAGATGAAGCCTTTGAGGTTCAAAGTGTTGAAGATATTTTAAGCCATGATACATTTACGATTAGATCAAAGGGCATTGAATATCGCAATCGTGGAGCCGGTTACTACCACGGGGCTTATCTATATGCTGTAACGCTTCCGTCGGGAGAACGAGTAGCAGCAAGAATCAATGGAGATTCCGTTAAGAGCTTGGGCGATGATATCTTCTCTGGCGATAATATATTGCCACTGGGGAAAGTTGTTAAGGCTGATCTTACCGATGATAAGTACTTTATTGAGCAAATAGAATACAGTGAAGAACTAAGCCGTAAAGATTTTTACGTCGATATGGTAGGCGATGCCGAAGTATCAAGTAAAGAAGATTTTGTGGAAACCCCTAAATTAGGTGTTCAAATATTGACAATATTTATTATGTTTCCCATCTTTCATGCAATAGGAGCAAAGTTGGGGATATTCCCATATTTCATTGCCCCTAAAAATAAAAAAGAAAACGAATGGGAATAAATTAGAAGGAGTAAATAAAAATGGAAAAAATTAAAAAAATTAATGTATTATATATGTTAGGTTATATTTTTGGACCTATAATTATTAGCGCGATTTGTTTTGGATTAAGTGCCGCATTCTTTCCTAAGGGAAATATGGCCGTTATTCTTATAATGGGTCCAACTTTCTTATCAGTAGGTTGGTGGTGTTTTGCAGGAAACTTTATCTTTAAAAAGACTAGAAAGAAGATTTTGGCAAAATTTGAAGAGGAAAAGTTTAAAAGCGATCAAACATTCTTTGGTCGTGGATGTACGGTTTATGTCGATGAAAAGAAAGGTAAAATTGGTTTAGTATTCTTTTGGAATCCTAAGGATACATTTATTATTCCAGCATCTCGTGTGGAACGTGCATGGGTTGATGATGGGAAAAGTGGAGCTGGCTTTATGGCTGGAAGTAGCCGTGTAAGTTTCTTATTTATCGTTGATGGCGTAAAGGTGCGCGTTGATACATTTACATCTAACCAACGTTGGAGAATGGATAGTGATCATATTTTAACGGGAATATCTAAAGCTGATATGATGGTAGAAGTGATAGAAAAAGCGAAGAAGGCTTCTAAATAATGGCATTATTTAAGAAGATGAGAGCTCTCTTTAAAGATAACGGATGTAATGAGTGTTATGCCGATATGGATGTAGAGAAGAAGCAATTATTTATGTTTCCGGCCATGGTTGATCATTATACGCGTCATGAAGAAGCAGAATATTATTTAAATAATCTCATACCAGTGAGTAAAAAGGCAGATATTCCAACAGGAGTATATGCCTGTGGAGCCATTAAATATACTTGTCCTAAATGTGGACATAAGATGGTTAAATTATCAATTTTCTTGCCCGTACGTGATCAAGAAAAATATGAAGACGCTATTTTCTTTAATAACGGCGAGGTTGATGATTTATTCAAATAAAAAACACACTAGTTTTTGCTAGCGTGTTTTTTCGATTTTAAGACAAAGTCGTGTTGTATAAAGAAATCCTCGAAGGGGATGTTAAGAACTTTACTAATAGTTGCAATAACGGTTATTGAAAAAGTTTGCTTTACTTTTTCACTTTCTATATTGGCAATTAAAGATTGCGATACATTACATAATTCTGCTAACTTTTCCTGGCTAATACGTCCATACATGTCAGCATACTTAGAATTATTATGTATGCGAAAGTATTTAACATTTCTTGATATCATCGTGAAAATGTCATTTAATTCTTCTTCAGTAATCATCTGCTCACCTCATATATAATTATTCTAGATATAGTGATAAAAAGCCATTGATTATGATTAGAAATTTAATCTAATCATAATGGTAAAATATTTATATAAATTATTATGCGGAGAAATGTGTATAATATTTAAGAAAATGTTAATAATATAAATGGCGATAAAAAATTGATGTAATTTTATATCGCTCATATAAAAAAGCACTTAACCAACGAATGTTAAGTGCCTTTTTTATTGTTCAAGATATAGTTTTAAAGACTTTTTAAATTCTTCAAATCCGACTTGGCGATATAAATTAATGGCTTTTTGATTGTCAGAACATACATCTACCTCTAAAGAAGTAACGTTTTTTTCTTTACACCATGTTTTAAAATGGTTTATTAAAGATTGAGCGATATGTTGTTTTCGATATTCAGTTTCGACAAATATAGCATCTAATTTTGCAGATATTTGTTCTTTTATACCGCCTTCAAGTGGTTTGATATAGCCATATAGATAGCCAATTACTTCCGTATTATCAGTGGCAACTAGGAGGCATCTATCGGGATCATCTACGTAATGTTCATAAAAAGAACTAACTTTGAAAGACGCATCTATATTACTATCGTATTGTCTTTCATCTTGAATTAATTTTGTCAAAAGATCATTCATCTTTATTGCTTCATTTTCATTAGCTTTATGAATGTTAAAATTCATAATTACACATCCTTATCTAATACTATTATAACACAAATGACTATTCAATTAATGGGTATTTTAAGGTATAATGGATATAGGTGATTTTTTATGTGGATTATTTTCGTTATCCTCTATATTATAACTTCTATATCTTATAATCAGCTATATAAAGTTACAACTAATAAATGTAAAAATGCGGGAGCATTGACGGCTTTACTTCAAATAATAGCCGGACTTACGGCATTAATAACTATGCCATTTTTTAAATTAGCATTTCCAACATCTTGGTCGGTTTGGCTTCTTTTATTGTTAGCTTGTGTTTTTTATGCCTTATCGGATCGCATGAATACGACAGTAAGATCGGGATTAGAGGCATCAACTTTTGGCATAATTTTACAAATATCGACAGTTTTTATGATTTTTGCGGGACTTTTATTCTTTAGGGAACCATTTGTTCTAAAGAAGATGATTGGAGCATCTCTTATAATCTTGAGTAATGTCTTAGTTTTTTATCAAAAGGGAAAGCAGAAAATTAATAAGTATGTCATTATGGGATTGTTTTCTAATCTGGCTTATGCCTTTGCCTTATTTTTAGATGTCAATATAAGTGATAATTTCAATTTGGCTGTCTATGTTGCCATTACACTGATAGTTCCTGCAATATTTATAATTTTAGCTGAAAGAATTAAGATTAGCGATATCATAAATGAATATAAAATAGGGGATAAAACATCAATATTTATTACAAGTATTGGCTGGGGACTTATGATTATATTTCAATTGATGGCTTATAAGTGTGGAGATGTAACAACGATAGCTCCTTTGCTATCTTTAACGGTTATTGGCAATGTTATAATTGGATATTTATTCTTAAATGAGAGAGATAATCTACCAAAGAAGATTATTGCTGCTGTTATGATAATTATATCTGTTCTTTTAATTAAAGGCTGATAAAAAATACTACTTGGGTAGTATTTTTATTTGTTAGATAATTTCTTTTTCTTTTCATTATTTAAACTTATGTGAGTGAAGCCATCTATTTCATTGGGATAATACTCAATAGAAAAATCATCAAATTGGTATTCCATGCGTTGCATGAGATTTAGAAAACCATCTAAAATTCGCGAAAGAATATCATCGCTTCTTCCCGTTGTACTAGCTTTATAATAATTCTTATAGCGACTAAATAAAAAGTCGGGTATGACAATTTGATCTATATCATATCTTTTAAGCAAATCTAAAAATAGTCGCATGGATAAGACGAAACTCGGAGGAACATTGCGGTATTTTTTAACGCCTTTATTAATTTTATTAAGTTCTTTTTTATAATCACTCTCTTGAATACTGAAGTTTCTATATCTTCCAAATTGAACGGCAAAGAGGTGGCAAACACGATTATCATCGATAGCAAATCTTACTAAAGGCAATTGATGAATGTTATTATCTATTTGAATAGTGAATTCTAATATGAAAGGAGTTTCTAAGCCAGGTTCTTCGATAACTCTTTCGACGCATATTAAATTGCCATTAAAATTTGCAATAGGAGTTATTTGATCAAACTCTTTAAAGTAGTCATTTTGAAGAAATTGGCATCTTTTATCAATGTAACTAGAAAGATCTAAAGCATCAGTGGAATTCATATTAAAAAGAAGATTATTAAAAAAGAAAGATAAATCATGATATTCTTTTAAAACATTTTTATCTTTGTAAAACACATTTAGACATTCGACAAATTTTATTAGAGATATTTTTAGGTCATCTATATCTTTTACCACAATAATAGGTTTATAATAAGCTTGATAGTCAATGGGAATGATATTTGCTTTAGTACCAATTATTTCGATGGTGTATTTGCCCTTTTTATGTATTTCTTCAAAAAAGAAATTAACTATATCATTTGGTATTTCAAACAAAGAATATCACCTCGAGTCATTGTTTTAAATTATATACTAAATAATTCGATAGTTCAATGTTTTTTCTTGAAAAAAGTTATTGATAATAAAATCAAACTTTGATATATTTTACTTGTAGGAACGGGAGAAAAGGAATATGAATAATATAATTAGATTTTATATATTTAATAATAAATTAAAGAGTAAATTAAGAACAGGATGGAAAGATGTAAAAATATCTTCTGACCGCATAGAGAGTATTTCAGAGCATGTCTATGGTTGTTTAGTCCTTGCGATAAGCATTAATTCGGAATATAAATTAAATCTCGATTTTGAAAAAGTTTTAAAGATGTTAGTTGTTCATGAACTTGAAGAGATAATTATTCCCGATTATTCAGCGCTTGCTTCTGTAACCAAAGAAGATAAGAAAAAGATGGGGCATAAGGCTGTTAAGAAGATTTTGGATGGTTTGGTAGCTTCCGATGAATTGCTTAGTATAATTGAAGAATTTGACGAAAGACAGACGAAAGAGGCGAAGTTCTGTTATCATATTGATAAGCTTGAAGCGGATTTTCAGGCAAAGATGTATGATTTGGCAGGATACTTTGATATTGAGGCAGAAAAAGAGGACTGCCGTGCATGGAATGGCGATGCTGCGGAAGACATTATTGCTTCTTCAAAATCAGCTAGTGATATTTGGCTTTTGGGTGATAAATATCTATATGAGGATGATGAATTGTTTATGGAACTTCAAGAGGCCATTCGCGATATAACTAAGGAACAATATGATGAAATTATAAATGATAATGAAGTGGGAGAATAAAGTCGGATAAAAAAACGGATACTTAAGGAAAAGTATCCGTTTTTTATAATCCTAAACTACTGCTATTTTCTAAATTCATATCTTCTAGATATTTTTCATAGTAATTCATTAATTCTTCTTTAGTAAAATGATATTCAAATGTTTCTTCATCTAAAACATTATAATAGGCTAAGATGGTTTTTAAATAGACTTTGAATTCAAAACCATTAGTGTATTCTAGGGGATATATTTTTACCTCATTATCACTGTAATCTTTTCCGAAAAAGTACTCGCTAAGTTCAAAATCAGTTGTACTATTTGGCTCATTCACAATGACTCTACATTTGGGAATAAACACGAGAGTATCATCTTTAATAAGAACATTTGAAAAGAAGCAATCATTACTCAAAATATCCATTAAATAATAATCATATAAAACATCTGTAAGTTCTAGGCTAGAAAAATCTTTGGGATTGTAGTTTTTTAAATAATCCTTTAAGGGAACATACTGCGAGGTACTTGTGCATTCATAATGATATGTACAGTTAAATGAATTACTTCCTCTTATGTGATAGGCAACTGATCCATCTCTGTTCTTTCCAATGGCTATTTCTAAGTCATCTATACAATGTTCATCACTAATTAAATTACCATCTAAATAAATGGGGATTGGTTCCAAATCTGCCACTTTTAAGGTTTGAAAATCAAGAACTATCTTCTTCCAAAACTCCTCGGTTTCGATAATATCATAATATTTAATACTCATAATTTGCATAAAATAAAATTTATTAAGGGTGTCGCTGGAAATTTTATAATCTTCTTGGGGCATTTCCAATTTACTACCATCGGATTCAATAACTGTCATATAGAAATTTAATCTGCCATCTTGGTTTTCCTTTGAATAAACATCGGAAACTGGGACAACCCTATCTTTACTATAAAGAAAGAGTGAAATATCTTTATATTTATCTAATTTTTCTAGGATTTTTTCTTTAGTAATAAGTTCTCCTTCATAGCCCATATTCACAAGTAAAGCATTATATTGCTCTAAATAACTATACATAATCTCCGGATAAAGATAAGAATCAATAGTTTTACAACTATCAGATGTATAATATAAAACCTTGGCAAATTCGGCAAATGGAGCATAGTAATTTTCTTTTTCTTTTTCAAGTTCGCTTGTACAAATTTTAAATAACTCATCAATTAAGCCTTCTGATTGATCTAAAAATATATATCCAGAATTTTTTTCAGCCAACTTAATAGTATCTATGGAACAGAGAATAAAATCTATATCAACATTCGGATATTCTTGCTTAAGTAGTTTTGCAAAATGATTTATTCCTTTTTGGTTAAAATCGTCGTAATCAAATTTTACGTAAGTTCTAAAATAATTAAAGAGTGCACAAAATTTATCGTAGCTATATGCTTCTGTAACACATGTTTATAGTTCGTTTGTCATAGCTTCCATCATAACTACACTTTTTAGATTATCAGCTCCTCTATAAACGACGTGGTCATCATATTCGCGAAAGTAGATATCAAAGACATGGGATAGTTCATGATAAAATTCATCATCATTTATATCTTTAGGTAAGATTAATTGATTTAAAAAGCCGTTGTATTTTCCGCCAATATTTTTCTCGTCTAAATTAGCAAAATAATCGTTATCTACAATATTTATGTCAATTGTTCTTATATTCTCATAAAAAATTCTTAAATCCCCAATCGGGATGTTCTCTCATAAAAATATTTAAAAAAAGATGCATCTTATTTTTGTAAAAGAGCGGAATGTTTTCATTGGCATCAATTGCTCGATGAACTGTTTCAAGTGAAACAGTTTTATAGCCTAATAATTCATCTAACTGCTGAATATCATCTATTTTTATCATTTCTTTATCAGAATATGCTTCTTGAGTTAAAATGATTTCATTATTTGCTTCTTTAGCACGATAATTACTTATAGCACTTGTTGCCGCTGAAACGATTACTATACCGAATAGGGAACTTATTACAGATTTTTTAAGTTTTTCGCAAAATGATATTTTGTTACATCAGTGATAAAGGGAGAATGGTTGTTATATATATCATTTAGTTTTATAAAGTCATCTAGTAGGGGATAATAATATTTTCCCTCTTGGTCAGTTTCTAAAAAAGTTAAGCGATTGCCTTCGGCTTGAAAAATTGTAAAAAATTTGTCGTTAAAATTAATTGTCAATATTTTTTTGTAAACTTTCTTCATAACTAATCTCCTATAGTACTATTATACAATAAAAGGGATTAGAGTATTTAGTTTTAACTATAATATATACAATTGATTTACTAATATATTTACACATGAAAAAAGCAAACTCTCTTGAATTTGCTTAAGTTTCACAATGGGGCGAAATGTGGGGATCGAACCCACGCATACCGGAGCCACAATCCGGCGTGTTAACCACTTCACCAATTCCGCCATGACAACAATAATTTTATCATTTTATTTGTTATAGTGCAAGTAGAAATTTGCTATTTGATTAAACATCTTAGATTTATTGAACAATACTTATTAATTTGTTATAATTTATCTATGGTGGTAATATGAAAAAAAAGGTTGATTATGATACTAAAAGAATAATTGTCATTATTGCCATTGGCTTTATTTTTTTAGGGGTTGTGAGTATAATTTATAGCAATAATCATCATAAGGAAACTTGGCTTGTATGTGCTAATGAAACGGGGAAATATAAGGATTATGAAGAGACGATAAAGTATCGCTATGTGGAGAAATCTCTATATGGATTTTACCGTGAAGAAAAGATAATGGAAGAAAGTCCTGAAGATATCGAAGAACGATATAATTATTTTAAAGATATTCAAGATAATTTAGAATTAAGCGATAATTTAGACTATGATATTAAGAAAAATGAAGACTCCGTAGAAGTTAAAACGTATATAGGAGTTAGCAATATGCGCTCATTTTTTAATACGTATATAGAATCTATTCCTGTCAGTGCGTCATCAACAGTTAATGAAGTGAGGGAGTATTATGAATCAACGGGATATAAATGTGAAATATCATATAAGTAGGTGAGTTATGGAAATATATTTGTTAAAAAGTTCAAGTTATCGTATCTTAAATAATGAAATAGCTAAGATAACTAAAGGTATTAATAATATTACAAACTTCTCTTTATTAGAAGTAGATATTCGTGATATTATTGATGATGCATCATATTATGGATTGTTTTCCGAAAAACGCTGCATAATTGTCAAGGATACTAAATATTTTGGTGGCAAGTTTGCCTATGAAGAAGAGAGTAATTTACTATATGAGTTCTTATCGTCAAAGCTTGAAGATCTAATTATGATATTTATCTGTGATGATATAAAAAAGACAAAGGATTTAACTAAGAAGGTTACTTCTTTAGGGGCTAGTATTATCGATATTTCTAATGTTAGTGAAGAGGATATGAAGGAACTTATTACGAGTTATTGTAATGATCAAGAGATTAAGATAGATAATAAAGCATATGATTTACTTTTAAAAAATAGTGTCAATAATTTGGATATTATGATTCAAGAAATCGATAAATTAAGTTTGGTTGATAAAAATATAACTGTAGATATTGTCAATACATATGGCTCTAAAGAGGCGGATGATGAAACATTCAACTTCTCTAATGCGGTAGTAGCTAAACAGTTTGCTAAGGCTTTTGAACTTTTAGATGTTTTACTTAAAAATGGCGTTGAACCAAGTGCTTTAATTGGTCTTCTATCCTCGAGTTTTGCCAATATGTATATGGTTAGGGATGCCGTAAATAACCATTTAACCGATGAAGAGATTGCCAAGGCTTTAGGTTATTCAGGAACAGGTAGAGTATTCGTGATGAAAAAAAATTCAAAAATTTATACACTTGATCAATTAAAGGATATAATTTTAGACTTATGTGTTTTGGATAGCAAAATAAAAACCGGATATGATCCAGTTTATGGTATAAAAGAATTCTTACTTAATTTATAAGAGTTCTTTTATTTTTGTTGTATTTTTAAAATTGAGTTTAGCAATGCTATAAAGAATTTCTTCACCGTGTTTTTTGACTAATTCAGCACCAACTTTATCAACTTCAGTTCCCGCACCTTTAGGCAAATTAACATTTAGAGTCTTGGATAATTTATCCATTTCTTTTAAAAATATATAGCGGGAAATGATACTTGATGCGGCAACAGAAAGACATTTATCTTCGGCATGAGTAGTAAAAGTTATATTGGTAACTTTTTCGGGAGCAGCTGTAATGTGTTCAAAATACTTTTGAGGATAGACAAATTGATCCATGACGATTTTATCATAGGCATAATTATCCTTTTTAGTTAGACCAACTAATACTTTATTGTGTAAGATGGCTTTAACTTTGTTCATATTAGTGATGCCATTTTTGTTATATAGTGCGGCATCTAAAATAAAGGTAACATGAGGAACTTCTTTGATTAGAGTAGGAGCAATAGCTAAAATCTTATCATCATTTATCTTTTTAGAATCTCTGACACCAAGTTCGTACATTTTACTCATCATTTTTTTATCGACAAAGGACGCGGTAACGACGATTGGTCCAAAGTAATCTCCTGTACCAACTTCATCAGAGCCAATGGTTGCCAGTCCTTTAAATCTATCGTCATGCAATTCATCATTTTTCTTATCCTTTTTTTCTTTGTCCTTGTTAATTTCTAAATTGATGTCTCTTTTGTTGATGACTCTTTCCTGTTCCGTCCAATAACTAGCTTCAATGTCAGCACCTAATCCTTGGAACATAACTTTTCCCGATTCATATAAAGTTATAACACAGTCATAATCTTTAACTTGAAATACCGAATAGGGAGGTTTTTTATCTAATGCACGATCGGCATAGAATTCAATCATCGCCTTTCTCAAATTTTCTGATACTTTAAATACAATAGTCTGCTGCTTCACTGTCAATCACCTAGACATAATATAACATAATTTATTGTATTTTTAAATATATTTAGTATAATGAAATTAGGAGAGTGAAAATATGAATTTGCTAGATTTAGTAGCTATAATCGTTATCCTTATAGGAGCTTATAGAGGATGGAAGTATGGAGGATTTTCGACAATTATATCTCTTGTTGGAACATTGCTAGTGTTTGTGATTGCCTATTATCTTAAAAATCCAATAAGTACACTTTTATATGAAAATATGCCATTTAGAAATTTTGGAGGAGTATTTTCAGGAATTACTTCATTCAATATTTTGGTATATGAGGGAATTGCCTATGCAATATGTATAATTGTGCTTGTAGCAATATTGCGTGTAATATTAAAACTAACGGGAATAATAGATAAGATAATAAATTTAACATTAGTATTTGCGTTGCCATCAAAGATTTTGGGGCTTGTATTTGGAGCCTTGGAATTTTATATCTATACATTTGTTGCCTTATTTATATTGGCACAATTGCCATTTTCGGCCGAATATTTTAAAGGATCAACATTCGGCAATGATATATTAAGCAAAACGCCATTATTATCCAATGTTACTAATGATTTGTATCATTCTGTAAGTGAGGTATACGAGATATGTGCCAATAAGAAAAATGATGAGAATCAAAAGGCCGATTATGAGTCTTTAGATGTATTGATGAAATATGAAGTAATTACGCCGGAATCTGTTAAAAAGCTAAAAGATAAAGGCAAAATAAAATTCGATAATATTGATGAGTTAATAGCGAAATACCAAAATAAGGAGTGAAGAAATGATTAAACATTTAAAGGAAGATAATTTTTATGATGAAGTAAGTAAGGGTACGGTCTTAGTAGACTTTTATGCCGACTGGTGTGGACCTTGTCAAATGATGGGAGAGATTCTTGAAAATATCGATGCCAATATTCTTAAAGTTAATACTGATGAGTTTGGTGAAATAGCGCAAAAACATGGGGTTATGAGTATTCCAACGTTAGTTCTTTATAAAGATGGCAGTGAAGTAGATAAGATGATTGGACTTCAAAGTAAAGAAGATATCGAAGATTTTATTAGTCAAAAAGGAAAATAAGCAATTATTTTTCTTTTTTTTATTTTCAAAATATATTATACTAGTAAGTAATATTTAGGAGGTTCTTTTATGGCGTTGAAAGAGGTAAAAATCGAATTAACAGGAAAGTGTGATAAGGGATGTGTTCATTGTAGTAGTAATGCCCAATATCAAGATTATCAGGAATTGAGTTTGGAAGCTGTAAAGAAAATAATCGATGAGGCGATAGAGTTAGGAGCAACGGATTTTGTCTTAACAGGTGGAGAAGCTACTAAATATGTGGATTTAATATTTGTCATCAATTATTTAAGACAAAGGGGTATTGAAAATATCAAGATGTATACTATGGTTACTCCTGATAAATCGACGATAGAATATTTACAATATCTTCATAAATTGGGATTATCAGAAATTGTCTATTCTCTTAATTTGGCGTTAATTCAAAAAGAGACAAGTAAATTGGCAGTATCTCCGGAATTGGAAAATATTATAAATAAAGTTTGGGAAAAAGAAAGTGTCAATTTTGAAAATGTCGGACCTTTTCTCAAGGAGATATCTTCTTTTATGCCTGTAAGTATTCATTATTGTCTTACGTCATTGACGAAAAATGATTTAAAGAGGGTTGATGAGGTAATTAGGGAGTTAAATCCCAATAATTTTAAAACTCTAAGCTTTTTGCGATATGTTCCTCATGGAAGAGGAGACAATACTTTAACTTTATCTAGCAAGGATTTAAAGGAATTAAAGCCGATTCTCATCGAATTTATGGAAAAATATCCCAATAAAGCTAAATTTGGAAGTCCATTTAATATCTTAGATATATCTTACTCGCCATGTAAGGCGGGCGATTCAACTCTTACCATTGGAAGCAACGGGGATGTTTATCCATGTGATGCAATGAAATATTTTGATTATTTAGGTACGGGAGGAAATATTTATAAAAATTCCTTGAGAGAAATTTATGAATCGGGATATTTTAATAAGATTCGTGAGGCTGCAAAAGAAGAGGGCGAAAGATGTCAGAATTGTGGCAATACTAATTGTCATGGCGGATGTCTTGCGCAGAAAATGCTTGCAACAGTTTCGCGTGGTGAAGATATAACACCAACCTGGTATCAAGAGAATGCTTTAAGAACGATAAATGACTTTGGCTCTCTTTCGAACTTGAAATTTAATGGATATACAGGGGTGTTTGGTGAAGCCGGCGAGTTCTTTGATTATATGAAGAAATACTATACGCATAGTTTAGATGAGGAAAAAAAGCAAGAAATTAAAAGATTAGCAGCTAAAGAATTGGGAGATATGATGTGGTATATTTCAACATCTCTTGCTATATACTTTGGGTATTCTTTAAATGATATTTTTAATCATATAATGCAAAATAGAGTTGAAAGCTATGCGATAGATGAAAATTTAATATCAAGGGCGGCTTTAAAACAGGATCCGTTATGTCCATATAGAGAAAATAGTGAGTGCTCAGTAGATGTGATAGAGAGATATATGGAAAAGTATTCAGAATCTTCAGATGTTTATCAAATATTATATGACTTTAAGAAAACTTTAAATAAATTGGATTATATTGAGGAAAGTAATCCTGAAAAGTCCAAGAAACAGGCGATAGAAGCGATATCTAACATTGTATTATCAATTGCGGCAATTGCCCGTTTTATGTTTAATTGTAGTTTAAGTGATCTACTTGTGGATAATGTTGAAAAATTAAAGAAGAGATATCCAAATGGCTTTGATGAGACAATAGCAAATGCGCGAATTGCTGCTAATAAACGCTACAAGGAAGAGGAAAATATGAAGGTTAAAAATTTAGTCAATAAGGAAGACAAATAATATTTGCAAAACACTTCTGAGAATCGTCAATATTTTAAAGATAATGTTATAGATTCTTCGGTTATTAAATTTGAAGAAGCTAATATAGTTTTAGATTAAAATACCTTTGAGGTATTTTTTTCTTTTTTGGAATATTGTTGAATACCTCAATTAATCATGATAAAATATTATTACCGAGGGGTGAATGATATGTTAGATAAGACAACTCTATTTGATATCGATGAGATACAAGATGCTTTGGTTGAAACAACCTTAGATGAAATAGCCGATGCTTTAAAGGAAAAGGGCTATAATCCAGTAAGTCAAATTGTTGGTTACTTGATAAGTGGCGATCCAGGCTATATTACTACGCATAAAAATGCACGTAGTAAAATTCTCAATATGGATCGCGGGAAAATCCTAGAAATTATCGTGAGGAATTATCTAGAAAACTAATGAAATGTTTAGGAATGGATTTAGGAACTAAGACTTTAGGTTTAGCAACTTCGGATAAACTAGGGCTTATTGCGAGTCCTTATAAGACGTTGAGATATAGCGATATAGATTCCTTGATTGAGGAAGTCGTTAGAATAATCGATGAATTACACATTGATACTTTAGTTTTGGGATATCCTAAAAATATGAATAATAGTTTAGGAGAAGCGGTGAGGCGTACTCTTAACTTTAAGGAATTATTGGAAAGTAGAGTCTCTATGCCTATTAATCTTATCGATGAACGTTTGAGTACTGTAGAGGCAGAGAATGTTTTATTAGCTCAGGACATATCAAGAGGGGCAAGAAAGAAAGTAATAGATAGCATTGCTGCTAGTATTATTTTGGATACCTATTTAAGAAAGAGAGAACAAGAACATGAATGAAAATGGCAAATTAAAAATAACAAATGACAAGGGAGAAAGCATTGATTGTGATATTCTATTCACCTTTGACAGTGATGAAACTCATAAAAGCTATATAGCTTATACGGACAATTCCAAAGATGAAAATGGAAATGTCCGTGTATATGCTAATACTTATGATCCAACGGGAAAAGATCTTTCACTACAACCATTAACAAGTGAAAAAGAATGGAAAGTAATTGAAAATATCTTAATCTCTGTTCAGGAAAAAATGAATGAAGTACAAGAGGCAGGAGAAGAAACTGATGAAGAAAGCAGAAATGACTAAAACGGATAAGGTTAGCAATACTCTATCTAAGATCGTTTTAATTGTCTTTATTGTTGTATTTGCTTTTCTTGTTTTAGGTATTGGCTTTTGCGTATTTAATATGATGCCTGTCGATGGCAATGATTCTACGCCGATAACTTTTGTTGTCGATAAGGGAATGGGAAAAAGTGCGATTGTCGATAAATTAAAAAAAGAGGGAATAATTCGCAATGCCTTTATCTTTAAGATTTACCTACGCATTACGGATGACAGCATTTTTTATCCTGGAACATATTCTTTAAATAAGAGCATGAATGCCAGTGAGATTATTGAGGTCATCAATAGCGGAGCAAAACAGAATAATGAAGATATAAGTGTTACCTTTATCGAGGGCAAGAGATTTCCATATTATGTGAATAAGATAAGCGAAGAGTTTGGATATTCTGAAGAAGAGATTCTTAAGGTTTCAAAAGACCAAGAATTCTTAAATAAATTAATTAATAAGTATTGGTTTGTTACGACAGATATTTTGAATAAAGATATCTATTATCCTCTAGAGGGATATCTATTTCCGGATACTTATTCATTCAAAAAAGATGCATCAATTGAGACAATTTTGGAGACATTAGTTCGTCAATTGGGAGAAAAATTAAAGATTTATCAAAATGAAATGGAAACTAGTAAGTATTCAATTCATGGTTTACTTACACTGGCAAGTATGGTAGAATTAGAAGCTGTGAGTGCAACAGATCGCGAAAATGTTGCTCGCGTATTTGTAAGTCGCTTGGAAAAGAATATACCACTTGGAAGTGATGTAACAGCGTATTATGCTCACAAAAAGGAAATGACAGTTTCTAATCAATTGTCAAATGGAGAATTAAATGCTTGCAATGCATATAATACTAGGGGAACCTGTGCAATAAAAGGTTTGCCAGTTGGGCCTATATGTTCAAGCTCATACTCCTCAATAGTAGCAGCTATTAATCCTGCTCAAAATGATTACCTCTTCTTTATTGCCGATATAAACAATAAAGTTTATTTTAGCAAGACGAATGAGGAACAATTAAATAAGATTAATGAATTAAAAAAACAAAAACTATGGCCCGAGTAAGAGGTGTAAATTTAAAAAATGAAAGATTTAATTAAAGATATGGAACGTTATGCAGAAGTTAATAATGTTCCAATCATTGAACGTGATTCTATTGAATTCATTCGCAAATACATTGAACTTAACAATGTTAAAAAAATATTGGAGTTAGGTACAGCTATTGGATATTCAGCAATACTTATGGCAACAGTTTCGGACGATGTTGAAGTAACAACTATTGAACGAGATGATAAAAAATATCGCGAGGCTGTTAAGAATGTCAATGCCTGTGGACTCGATAAGCGCATTGAAATTGTCTTTAATGATGCTTTGGATGTCAATTTAGCTGGTCATAAGTATGATTTAATATTTATCGATGCTGCTAAGGGACAATATATCAAATTTTTTGAAAAATTTGAAAACTACTTAAATCCTGGAGGAGTTATCATAACGGATAATATTAAATTCCATGGTTTAGTAGAAAATAAAGATAAGATTGAATCGAAAAATGTCTTAGGTCTTGTAACAAAGATTGAAAAATATATTGAGTTTTTAAAGGAAAATGATGAATACACTACCAAATTCTATGATATTGGTGATGGTTTATCAGTAAGTTTTAGGAAAAATGATGAAAAAATCAAGAATATTGATTAATATAAACAATTTAAAAGAAATGGAAGAGTATAGGAAAATTGGTATCAACAATTTTCTTTTTGCTATTCCAGAATTTTCTATTGGTTACAAGACTTTTCCCTTAAGGGAAATTCCCGATGATGCCTATATTTATATCAATCGCGTAATGGATACGGAGGCGATTGATAATTTTAAAAAGATAGTTCCAGAACTAAAGCGCTTTAAGGGTATAATATTCGAAGATATTGGCGTATTTAATATTTTGAAAAGAGAGAACTTGCCATTAATATGGTTTCAAAATCACTTTACGACGAATAAGGAATCTTTAAAATATTATCTAAATAATGGCTGTATCAGTGCTGTTATATCCAATGAGATAACGGAAAGTGAAATAAATGACATAATAAAAGAATTGCCAGGAAAGTTAATTTTGAATGTCTTGGGCAAAAATAATATTATGTATTCGAGAAGAACACTTTTGTCCAATTTTAATAAATATCAAAATCTTGATGATTATAATGATATGACGATTAATACGGGGAAAAATAGTTTTTTTGTTCGCGAGAGTGATTATGGGACTTTGGTATTCAACAATGAATATTTTAATTATATACCTTATGCTAATGGTCTTCCTGATGATGCTATCAGTTTATTTTTGATTTTAAACTTGGATTTAGATGTCTTGGATATAAAAGAAATCATCGAAGGAAAGAGTTTTGGCAATGAGGGATTTTTAAATAAGAAGACGGTATATAAAATGAGCGAGTATGACGATAAAAAGGTGATATCATGAATTCGATTGAATTATTAGCGCCCGCTGGGAATTTAGAAAAAATGAAATATGCCTTCCTATATGGAGCAGATGCTGTTTATTGTGGAGGTAAGGAATATTCTTTAAGAGCAAATGCTAAGAATTTTTCACGTGAAGAATTAAGAGAGGCTTTAGAATTTGCCCATGCCAATAAGAAGAAAGTATATGTAACAGTTAATATTGTCTTTCACAATGAAGATTTAATCGGGTTAGAAGAGTATTTAAATTTTTTATCTTCTATAAAGGTTGATGCCATAATTACTTCGGATATGGCGGTAATATCTCTCGTAAAGGAACATAATATTGATTTGGAAGTACATATTTCTACGCAAGCTTCGATTCTCAATTATGAGGCAGCTTTGTTCTATAAAGATATGGGGGCAACGCGTGTTGTTTTAGCTCGTGAAGCTCACAAATCAGATATTAAGAGAATAAAAGATGAGACCGGTTTAGAAATAGAATGCTTTATGCATGGAGCTATGTGTACAAGTATATCGGGTCGATGTGTGTTGTCTAATTATTGTACTAATAGGGATTCAAATCGTGGAGGATGTGCACAAGTTTGTCGCTTCGAATTTGACTATCTCAAAGATGGAAAGAAAGTAACAGATACGCCTTTTTCTATGACTCCTAAAGATTTAAATATGATTCCTTTTATTAAAGAAATGATTGATTGCGGTGTCAATTCCTTTAAGATAGAAGGACGCATGCGCAGTATCTATTATGTATCAACAGTTATATTAATCTATCGAAGATTGATTGATAAGATGTTAAATAATACCTTAACTAAGGAATATGAAAACTATGCTCGCAATATACTTAATAGAGTGGCAAATAGAGATTCAACTCCACAATTTTTCGATAAACTTCCAGGGGTTGATGAACAATATTATCTTGGACGCGAAGAACTCTCTAATCAAGATTTTTTGGGATTAGTATTAGACTATCAAGATGGCATTGCTACTATTGAACAGAGAAACTATTTTAAAGTGGGAGATACTGTTCAATTCTTTGGTCCTAATATAGAAACATTCTCATATAAAGTTGAAAAAATCATGGATTCTGATGGTGAAAAACTCGAAGTTGCAAGACATCCACAAATGATAATTAAGCTAGAAATTGACCAAAAATTGCATAAATTTGATATGATGCGTATAAAAGTGTTTGACATTTAGGATATTTTTTAGTATTATTTAAAACGTAGTTTTAAGTGAATTAACGAAATGAAGGGTGATTTAGATGTCAGAAAAAAAAGAGATAAAATTAACACCAGCTGGTTATACGGAAATTGAAGAAGAAGTAATCAGACTTAGGGAGCAAGAAAGACCTAGAATTATTCAGGCGATTAAGGAAGCGCGTGAACAAGGAGATTTATCAGAAAATGCCGACTATGATGCAGCTCGTGATGAACAAGGAAAAGTAGAAGCTCGAATTAAAGAGTTAGAATATATGTTAGAACATGCTATTATTATTGATGCTGTTCCAAAGGGAATTGTTGGACTTGGTTCAATCGTTACTATCAGTTATATTGATGACGATGATGATGACGAAGAAGAGTATAAGATTGTGGGATCGCTAGAAGCAGACCCTACGGAAAATAAAATATCTGATGAGTCTCCTGTTGGCAAAGCACTATTCGGACACAAAGTTGACGACATAGTAAGCATTGCAAGTCCTAATGGAAACTATAACGTAAAAATTGTTAGTATAGCCTAACAATTTTTTGTATTTTAAGGAAGTGATAAGATGAGCAAAGATATATTTCTAACAGAAGAAGGGTATGAT
>ERZ777305.768-NODE-768-length-48501-cov-4.250671_pt1 | contig 48501 bp, 41 predicted proteins | sample MGYA00374965_ERZ777305 | MGnify/ENA primary metagenome ERZ777305 (study PRJEB29328, sample SAMD00013331) | mouse gut metagenome | study: EMG produced TPA metagenomics assembly of the Metagenome analysis of fecal microbiota from mouse which was promoted...
ACTCCCTGCCCAAGCCGTCCTGCCGCCCCCCAAGCTCCTTTTTTTCTTAAGCCCCGGACAACATGCGAGGAACTTTCTTTTCACCTGTACAAATTAATATTTAGCTCCCAGCATCCTAAAGCCTGTTAACGGAACATGCCCTCATTTTTAAACCGTTAGGGTGTAAAGAAAACTTTTCTTTTTAGCAAGTAATGTTTTTAACTCCGGAAATGAAAAGCTTCATATACATAATTAAAATATTTGTAAACCTTTCAATATAAAGCTTGACTATACAAATTTTATTTAATACAATTATTCTAAATAGAAATGTTCTAATAGGAATGGAGGCGATGCATTTGGAAACAAAGGGCGGATTTTATATTACGCAGATTAAACAGCTTCAAGATAGGATTTTTGAGCGGTTACTGCTTGAAAATGGCATTGAAATAAGCGGCGGACAGGGACGAATATTATTTATTCTATGGAAAACAGATAATCTTACGGTTAGTGAAATAAGTGAAAAAACCTCTCTTGCAAAAAATACTGTATCTGTTGTAATAAATGGAATGGTAAATAAAGGAATTGTAGAAAGAAATATTAACCCGCACAATCGCCGGCAAACGATTATATCACTCACTGAGTATGCAAAATCCTTACAGGAAAAATATGAAATAGTATCCCAACAGATGAATGTATTATTTTATCAAGGCTTTTCAGAAGAAGAGCAAATACAATTTGAACGGTATCTTGCCCGAATACTTGAAACCTTGATTGAAAACCTGCATACAAACTAATAATTTTTATAAGGAGGATAATTTCCAATGAAAACAAGAGAACATATTATTGAATTTATTAAAAAACAAAAAGTGTCGTTTATTGCTTCCGTGGACGAAGAAGGTTTCCCTAATATAAAAGCCATGTTTGTGCCACGCAAGATTGAGGGAAATTGTTTTTATTTTTCAACAAACACATCCGCTATGCGCTCGCAACAGTTTATGAAAAATCCAAAGGCAAGTATATATTTTTATAGCAAGGGACGTTTTAAATATGAAGGCATTATGCTGACCGGCACAATGGAAGTCTTGCAGGACAATGAAATAAAGCAAGAAATATGGTGTGTCGGAGATACCATGTATTACAAGAAAGGCGTAACTGACCCAGATTACTGTGTATTAAAGTTTACTGCAATAAAGGGAAGATATTATTGTGATTTGAAAATGGAAAGTTTTGATATTGAGGACTTAAAATGATAGTACAAATTATTATTGTTTGTATTTTCTTTTTTTCCGTAATATGATAAAATATAAATAACTATGGTAATAAATAACTGTCTGCATATACTTTGGAGGGAAAATGAGCAGAAAAAACAATACAAATGCAGTGCTTAGCGCAATTGCCATATTTTCTGTCTGTATTTTGATTGTCATTGTTGCGTGGCATTATATTTTCGGAGATGGAATAAAAAATGCAAATGCCACAGAGACAGTTTCTGATATTGAGCCTTCAGGAAATGACCTGCCGTATAATGAAGCTTTAACAGAGCTTCCGACGCAGAAGCCCACAGAGCCTGAGACAAAAGCCGATATTCCAAAGGAAACAGGAGAATATCAGTATTCACAGATAGTTACGGAGTTCGTCACAGGTAGGAAAAATAATGACGATTATGCTGACACAGGTCTGGAGCAAAAATACATAGTGATGAAGGAGCTTTTACAGCTTCCGTCTCTGCCCACAGGCTGTGAGGTAACTTCCCTTACGGCAGTATTAAACTACTGGGGCTATGGCGTAAGTAAGGAAACCATGTCAGATAAGTATCTGGAAAAGGGAAGACTTGGACAGGTTACGGCATATGAGGCGTTTATTGGGGAGCCTTCATCAACAGGGGGATACGGCTGCTTTGCGCCTGTCATACAGAGAGCGGCAAATAAATACCTGTCGGAGCAAAATTCATTTTACAGGGCATACAATCTCACAGGAGCAGCATTTGAAGATTTGTATAAGGAAATAAATCAAAATCACCCTGTTATTGTATGGGCGACCATAAACATGGTGGAGCCAACGTATTATTCCCAATGGAAATTACAGGATGGAACATATTCGTGGATAGGCAGGGAGCATTGTCTTGTTATTACAGGATATGATAAAAGCACAAATTCCGTTTATGTAATGGACCCCTTAAAGGGGAACGTTGCGTATGATGCGACATTATTTAAGACAAGGTATGAACAAATGTTTAGCCAGGCAGTAGTGATAAAATAAATTGAGGCAGCCTATGAATAAAGAAATAGTGACTGCGAAGGACAGATAACCATGAAAGACATGACAAAGAAAAATAAAATTATATTTGAAATAAGAAAAACAGTATTTATGATTACTGTTTTTCTGTGGCTTATAGGAGCTTGTACCGGCTGCAAAAATAACGGCAGTAATGTAAAAAAAACGTTGCCGTCTAAGGAAAGCGTAACATCTCAAAAAGACATGCCGTCTAAGGAAAGCATAACAACTGGAGAGAAGTCTGCAGGGGAAACAAAGGAACAGACAACGGCGGAACAGGAGACAAAAGAAGCAGGAACAGTACCGGAAAATGAAAATACAACTGTAGAGGAAAGCCAAGGGGTAACGGCTCCGGCTGATACAGGCATAAAAAATAACAGAATAGTCGCCATAGACCCGGGACACCAAAGCAGGGGAAACAGTGAAAAGGAGCCTATAGGACCGGGAGCCTCCGCAATGAAGTCTAAGGTGGCAGGAGGAACAAGAGGCGCAGCAACGGGCAAGCCTGAATATGAGCTGACACTTGAGATTTCACTTAAGCTTAAGGAGGAGCTTTTAAGGAGAGGCTATACCGTAGTAATGATAAGGGAGACAAATGACGTAAACATAAGCAATGCCGAGAGGGCGCAAATAGCAAACACATCGGGAGCGGCAGCATTCCTGCGCATACATGCAGACGGCTCAGACAACAGCTCCGTAAGCGGAGCTACAGCTCTTTGCCCTACGCCACAAAATCCATATTGTGCAAATATATATAAAGACAGCAGAAGATTATCGGACGCAGTGCTTGAATCCCTGTGCGCAAGTACAGGGTGCAAAAAAAGGTATGTAAGCGAGGTTGACAACATGAGTGGAATAAACTGGTGTCAGATACCCGTATCCATTGTGGAGGTCGGATTTATGACAAACGCTGATGAGGATATGCTTCTTAGCACTGAGGAATACCAGTGGAAGGTGGCAAAGGGAATAGCTGATGGGGTGGATAAATTTTTTAGTGTTTCGGAATAAAAGATTGTGAGGTAAAAAGCTATGAATTCTGAAAAATCTGAAATAAGCTCTGACAGACAGCAGGCTTTAGGCACAGCGCCTATTACGTCTCTTATGTTTAAGATGGCAGTGCCGGGTATAATTGCCCAGCTTATAAATATATTATACAGCATAGTTGACCGGATATATATAGGACATATACAGGGAGTCGGCTCAAACGCGCTTACAGGCGTGGGACTGACCTTTCCGGTAATAACGTTCGTTTCTGCCTTTGCCATGATTGTGGGAGCGGGAGGAGCGCCTCTTGCCGCCATAGCCCTTGGAAAAAAGGACAGACAGAAGGCAGAGAAAATACTTGGAACAGGAGTGTTCCTGCTTTTTTCCTTTGCCGCTGCCATTATGATTTGCTTTTATATATGGAAAAGACCTCTTCTTATGCTGTTTGGAGCCAGTGAATTTACCATAGATTATGCTGACAGCTATTTAAGCATATATCTTATAGGAACGCTGCCTGTTATGCTGTACCTTGGCTTAAATCAATATATTATAGCCCAGGGAAAATCTCTTACGGCTATGTTGTCGGTAGGCATAGGAGCAGTTTTAAATCTTATACTTGACCCTGTTTTTATCTTTGTGTTTGACATGAACGTAAAGGGGGCGGCCATTGCAACAATTATATCCCAAAGCGCCAGCGCGTTGTGGGTTGTATCCACACTTATAAAAAAGGATACGTCAATGACCTTAAGAAAAGGACTTATAAGACCATCATTGGAGGAAATAAAGCAGATAGTGGCTCTCGGTGTTTCGCCTTTTATAATGGCTTCTACTGAAAGCCTTATAAGCATAGTTATAAACAGAGGCCTGCAAAACTATGGAGGGGACATATATGTAGGCTCCTTTACCATTATTCAAAGCATAATGCAGATGATAAGCGCGCCTGTAAGCGGGTTTACACAGGGAGTACAGCCTATTATCAGCTATAATTACGGCGCAGATAATTACAGGAGAGTGCGTCAAACCTACAGGAGAATGATTGGAATTACGTTTGGATTTGTTAATCTGGCGACAGCGTTAATAATGATTTTCCCAAAGGTATTTGCAGGAATGTTTACAAATGATGAGGAGCTTATAAGCCTTGTGGCGAGAGTGATACCTGTATTTATGGCGGGAATGCTTGTCTTTGGGCTTCAAAACGGTATCCAGCCCACCTTTGTTGCGTTGGGGCAGGCTAAGATATCCTTGTTTATAGCGGTTTTAAGAAAAATAATACTTCTTATACCTCTTGCAATAATATTTCCTCATTTCTTTGGAGTGTGGGGAGTGTATTACGCAGAGCCTGTGTCCGACATACTGTCAGCCGCAACGGCGTCCACGCTGTTTTTGATTAATATAAACAAAATATTGAAAAAGAAGGAAAAGTCTTAAGTACATGGAGGTAAAAATGAGCAGATTTACAAAATATAATTTTCATACCCACACCTACAGGTGCAAGCATGCAGGAGGTACGGAAAGGGAATATATAGAAAGCGCAATAAAGAACAATATAAAAGTACTTGGCTTTGCAGACCATGTGCCGTGTCCCTTTAAGGAGAAGGGCAGAGTGTCGGGCATACGCATGGATATGCTTACTGCGCCTGAATATGTGGAAACCCTAAGAAAGCTAAAGGAAGAATATAAAGAGGATATAGATATATATATAGGCTTTGAGGCAGAATATATTCCTGAGTTTTATCCTGAACAGGCAGAAATGTGCAAAAGGCTTGGCTGCGACTATATGATAATGGGGCAGCATTTTTTAAGCGGGGAGCCGGGCGTTATGTATACGGGAGCCGAGACAAGGCTTACAGAGCGTATGAAAGCCTATGTGGATTCTGTTCTTGAGGGGGCGGCTACGGGACACTTTATGTATATTGCCCACCCTGACCTTATTTTTTTCACAGGTGATGAAAAGGTATACAGGTCTCATATGAGAAGACTGTGTGAGGGGCTTAATAAAATGGATATTCCTATAGAGATAAACAACGTGGGAATGTCCCATAACCGTAATTATCCTACGCCATGCTTCTGGGAAATTGCAGGACAGGTAGGAAATAAGACTGTTATCGGACTTGATGCCCATAATGTAGGAGATATGGAAAATATGGAGGCCTATGAAAAATGCATGGAGCTTGTGGAAAAATATAATGTGAATTTTCTTAAGGAGCCTGAGGAGGTGCTGCCATATATGGAGAGGACAAAAAATAATATACAGAGGAATTGACAATAAAGCAACATATGTGATAATCTGTTCTTAAGGTTAAAGAGTATGGAAACAAGGCATAAAAAAATATTTTTTGCATGTAAATTTACTGATGCAGCGCAAATTCGCAGATTGGGAAGGAGCAGTGATTTTTTATGGTAAACGGAATAAACGATGGAATTTATGGAGCATATGGCGGCGGCGCGTCATACGGTATTGACGGAAGTCTTAATGATGAAGAAAAGAAAAACGGAAAGTCATCGCCTGAGGAATGTGAAACCTGTAAAAACAGAAAGTATCAGGATGGCTCTAACGAAATGGTTTCCTTTAAGGCAGCGGCCCATATATCACCGGAGGCGGCAGGAGCGGCAGTCAGGGCCCATGAGGGAGAGCATGTTTCAAATGCATACAATAAAGCCTATGAAAATGACGGAAAGGTAGTGAACGCCTCTGTTCGTATTTATACGTCAGTATGTCCTGAATGTGGACGGACATACGTTTCGGGAGGAGTTACAAACACAGCCATAAAGTACGGAAATGAAGAAAATCCCTATATGAAGGATTTTAAGGCCCAGCAGGCAGCGGTTCTTACGGGACAAAATATTGACAAAAGGGAGTAGCGGTATATAGTTTTTGCATATAAACGACATTTTTTTGCTTTTTAAAAATTTATGGGAGGTTTCAGGATGGTAAAGCATATTATATTATGGCAGCTTAAGGATGAGCTTAGCGAAGCGCAGAAGGATAAGGTTAAGAAGGAAATCAAGGAAGGCCTGGAGGGGCTTAAAGGCAAGGTGCCGGGATTGATAGACGTAAATGTTATTATAGAGGGGCTTGCCTCGTCTAACGCAGATGTTATGTTAGATTCGACACTTGAAAGCTATGAAGCATTAAAGGGCTATGCAGTACACCCGAATCATGTTGAAGTGGCAGACAGCAAGGTAAGACCATATACAAAAACAAGAATATGTATGGACTTTGAAAAATAATTAGAAGAAGCTTAGGGAAAATCCGTGAATTTTTGAGTTCTGTTTTGATGATATTTTACATAAATCTGCCATATACGACAGTATGAATATTAAAAAAAGATTACGAATGTTATGTATAGCCATGAAATGAATTTGTGAATTTTATATGTATTTTTATAAACTTTTTATTATTATGAAATAATTTCACTGGACTTTTATGATAAATAATGCTATAATAGATGCACAATTATACTTGGTCAACTAAATATTGGAGGAAGTTATGAAATACTTAAAGCAGTTTGGCATTATTATAGCTATTTCTTTTTTAGGAGAAATACTTAAAGCAATTATTCCTCTGTCTATTCCCGCAAATATATATGGTCTTGTGCTGATGCTTTTAGCGTTGGTGACAAAGACCGTTAAGCTTTCTGAGGTAAAGGAAACGGCGTATTTTCTTGTAGAGATTATGACTGTTATGTTTATTCCTGCGGGTGTAGGACTTATGGCCTCCTGGGGCCTGCTTAAGGATATTCTTATTCCGGTTATAGTAATTACGCCTGTTACGACAGTTATAGTTATGGCAGTTACAGGAAGAATAACCCAAATGGTGGTAAGATTGGAAAAGAAAAGGAGTAAAAGGTGAAGCAAATAATAACAGGCTCCGCTTTTTTTGGAGTGTTCATAAGTATATTAGGCTATGAGGTTGGATTGCTTATTAAGAAAAAGCTTAAGCATCCTGTTTTTAATCCACTGCTTATAGCCATTATTTTCGTTATTGGTGCGTTGGTTATTTTAGGCATAGATTATGACAGCTACAATGAGGGAGCAAAATATATAAGCTATCTGCTGACTCCCGCTACGGTTTGTCTGGCGGTACCCTTATATGAACAGCTTAATCTTCTTAAGAAGAACTGGAAAGCCATAATTATAGGTATATTATCAGGAGTAATTACATCTCTTGCAAGTGTATTTTTGCTTGCCCTTGCGTTTGGACTTACCCATGAGGAATATGTTACCCTTCTTCCAAAGTCTATTACCACTGCCATTGGCATGGAGCTGTCAGGAGAAATGGGAGGCATAGTGACAATATCCGTGGCGGTTATAGTGGTTACGGGCATATTTGGCAACGTTATGGCAGAGATTGTATGTAAGCTTTTTAGAATAAACGAGCCTGTGGCTAAGGGCATTGCCATAGGAACTTCTTCCCATGCCGTAGGGACTGCAAAGGCCATGGAGATGGGACAGGAGGAAGGAGCAATGAGCAGTCTTGCTATTGCGGTAGCAGGAATATTGACGGCGGTTTTAATTTCCGTTTTTGCACAATTTATATAGAACAGTAGTTAATAATAACACAGAAGGTAGAGGAAAAGCTTATGCCTTATATGAGAAAAAGAGAAAGACTGGGAGACGTCCTTTTAGGAAGAAATATTATTACCCAGGAGCAGCTTCAGACAGCTCTTGCGGCGCAGAAGGAAAAGGGACTGATGCTGGGAGAAATGCTGGTAGAGCTGGGATATGTGACACAGGACAGATTAAACAATGTTCTCTGCGAGCATTTACATATAGAATTTGTAAACCTTAGGGCGGCAGATATTGACGACAGCGTTGTGGATATGCTTGACGAGGCTATTATGAGAAAATATACCCTTGTTCCTTACGCTTACGCTGACGGAAGCATAAATACCGTAAAGGTAGCCATGGCAGACCCTATGAATATATTTGCCATAGACGACGTAAATATGGTTATGGGCATGCAGGTGGAGACATATCTTGCAGACTCAAGCGACATACATGCATTTCTGGATAAAAAGTTTGGAAAACAGCAGGCTCAGAATATTGTAGAAATGTACAAAAAGGAGCAGAGCGCCTTAGAGGAGGAAGTTGAGGAGGAAAAGGCAAGAAAGGAAGAAATTGAGAACGCGCCTATCGTTCAGCTTGTAAACAGCATTATTGAGCAGGCCGTAAGGCAGAGAGCCAGCGATATACATATAGAGCCGTTTGAAAATATAGTAAGAATAAGATACCGTGTCGACGGAAGTCTTATTGAGTCCATAACGTACGACAAAACGCTTTTTCAGGCAATTATAGCCAGACTTAAGATTATGTCAGGAATGGACATTTCAGAAAAGAGAAAGCCACAGGACGGACGTATTACTCTTGTGGTAGACAGGAGAGAGTATGACATAAGAGTTTCAAATCTTCCTACGGTATACGGTGAAAAGGTGGTTATGAGACTTGCCTCAAAGGAGGGCTTTAAAAAGGATATAAGCGAGCTTGGCATGTCGCCGGGCGATATGGAAAGATTTAAAAATATTCTTAAAAACCCTCATGGCATTATACTTGTAACGGGACCTACGGGAAGCGGTAAATCCACCACACTGTATACAGCCCTTAGCGCATTAAATACGGAGGATGTAAATATTATCACTGTAGAAGACCCGGTGGAGGCCAATATAGACGGTATAAACCAGGTACAGACAAACGCCAAGGCGCAGCTTACCTTTGCTTCGGCCTTAAGGTCAATACTTCGTCAGGACCCTGATATTATAATGATAGGCGAGATAAGAGACTCGGAAACGGCGGAAATAGCGGTAAGAGCTTCCATAACAGGACATTTGGTGGTAAGCACCCTTCACACAAACAGTACCTCAAGCTCGGTATCACGTCTTGTAGACATGGGAATAGAGCCATATCTTCTTTCAGATTCCCTTGTAGGCGTTATTGCCCAAAGGCTTGTAAAAAGACTTTGCACATGTAAAAGACAGGATTACGCAACCGAGGAGGAGAAGAAGCTTTTAGAGGTGCCGGCCGAAAAGCAGCAGATAGTATACAGGCCTGCAGGCTGTAAGCTATGTAATAATACAGGATATTTCGGGCGAATTGGTATATATGAGATTATGCAGATTTCACCTGCCTTAAAGCGTATTATTTCAAAAAACGGAGATGCGTCGGAAATAAAGGACGTAGCCGTGGGGGAAGGAATGCATACCCTTAAAAGCTCAGCAGCCCAGTGTGTGCTTGCAGGAACTACTTCTATGGACGAGATGATAAAAATAAGCTATGAGGTTGACGAGGGCTAGAAGCCTGATATCATTTTTGCTAGGAAAGGATTAAAACATATATGGTAACAGTTAATGAGCTGCTGAATGTGGCAAGGGACAAAAAGGCGTCAGACCTTCATCTTACGGTGGGACTTCCGCCAAAGATGAGAATAGACGGCGAGCTTATAAATATGAACTATCCGAAGCTGATGCCGCCGGACATAGAGAGTATAGCGTTAGGCTTGATGAATGAAAAACAGAAGGATATATTTGCAAAGGACGGAGAGCTTGATTTTGCCTTTTCGATTCCGCAGGTAGGACGTTTCAGGACAAACGTATTCAGGCAGCGTGGCTCGGTAGCCTTGTGTATGAGACTTGTAGGAACAGTCGTTCCTGAGCCGGAGACTCTCGGAGTGCCTCCGTCAGTGGTGGAGCTGTACAAAAAAAAGAGGGGGCTTGTGCTTGTCACCGGACCTACGGGAAGCGGTAAGTCAACTACCTTGGCTTCCCTTATAAGCAAGATTAACCATAATCTTAACGCTCACGTAATTACACTGGAGGACCCTATTGAGTATCTTCATTCCCATGATAAGTCAATGATAAACCAAAGGGAGATAGGCCTCGACACAAATGCCTATGATAAGGCCTTAAGGGCAGCTCTCAGAGAGGACCCTGACGTTATACTTGTAGGCGAGATGAGAGATTTGGAAACTATAGCAACAGCCATTACGGCGGCGGAGACGGGACATTTGGTTTTTTCAACCCTCCATACCATAGGAGCGGCGGCTACAATAGACCGTATTATAGATGTATTTCCTCCCCACCAGCAGCAGCAGATACGTATACAGCTTGCCATGGTGTTAGAGGCCGTTATATCACAGCAGCTTATACCTTCAACAGACAAGCAGGGAAGAGTTGCAGCCTTTGAGGTTATGCACGGAACGGTGCCTATACATAATCTTATAAGAGAGGGAAAGGCATATCAGATAGCGTCTGTTATACAGACAAGCCGCAAGGAAGGCATGAGGACAATGGATGACGCCCTTATTGATTTATATATGCAGGGAAAAATAAGTCCTGAGAACGCAATTAATTATGCGCAGGATTTGGCGTATGTAGAAAAGAGAGTAAGTCTTTTTTAATATTTTATAGGATTTAGTATCTTTTAGTAAGAAAGGAAACTATAGCTATGCAGACATTTTCTTATAAGGCAATAGGAGCCGACGGAAAAGAAAAAAAAGGAAGTATAGAAGCGGAAAGCAGGCAGGAGGCAGTAAAGAAGCTTAAGGATGACAGTATGCTGCCGGTAAGCGTGGAGGAGCAGTCTCTTTTAGACAAGGATATAAGCTTTTCCTTTGGAGGAAAGAGAAAGAAGAAGGTTACCCCAAGAGACATGAGTGTGTTCTGCAGGCAGTTTTCAAGTATCCTTAAAGCCGGAGTAAGCGTTGTAAAGGCATTGGAAATGCTTGGCGCACAGACAGAAAATAAAAATCTTAAGGCGGCTGTTATAGATGTTCAAAGCAGCGTGGAGAAGGGCTCCACCCTGTCGGACGCCATGAGACTGAAAAAGGACGTTTTTCCTGATTTGCTTATAAGCATGGTGTCGGCGGGCGAGGCGTCAGGAAGCCTTGAACTTGCCATAGAGCGTATGGCGGTGCAGTTTGAGAAGGACGCCAAGATAAAATCCATGGTAAAAAAGGCAATGACATATCCTATGGTACTTCTTGTAGTAGCCGTAGGCGTTATGATACTTATGATTACATATGTTATTCCACAGTTTGAGGATATGTTCAACTCCATCGATTCGGAGCTGCCTGTATATACAAAGGCGGTGCTTTGGCTGGGAGACTTTATAACAAGTAAATGGTGGCTGATTATTATAATTATTGTCGGCATAGTATTTGCCTATAAAGCATATAAAGGTACAGACGGAGGAAGACATACTATAGATAAGCTTAAGCTTAAGATACCCGTATTCGGCATGCTTGCCACAAAGACAGCCTGCGCAAGATTTTCAAGAACCCTCAGCACCCTTCTTAAGTCAGGCATGTCGATGATGGACGCCTTGGACATAGTGGCGGACACTATGGACAACGTCTTGTTTAAGGATGCGCTGATAAAGGCCAGAAGCGGCGTGGCTCTTGGCTTTGAGCTGTCGCAGCAGCTAGAGGCGACAGGACTTTTTCCTCCTATGGTAGTCCATATGACAAGCATAGGCGAGGAAACGGGAAATATGGAGGAAATGCTTACAAATGTAGCCAATTACTATGATGAAGAGGTAGAGATGGCTACCCAGCAGGTTACAGCCCTTATGGAGCCTATTATTATCGTTGTAATGGCGGTTATGGTTGCGGTGCTTGTACTTTGTATCTATGGACCTATGGCTCAGCTTTATGATGACCTTGGTTAAAATATAACAAAATTAAGTTGGTATAAATGCCTTGTTTATACCCGGGGCAAGGCGTTATATATACATAAATATGTAACTATAAACAGTAATAAAAGGAGAACGAAAATGAAAGAACAGAAAAGATTAGGTAACAAAGGTTTCTCTCTTGTAGAGTTAATCGTAGTAATCGCTATTATGGCAATTCTTGTAGCAGTACTTGCTCCTACACTTTTAAGCAAGATTGAGGACTCAAGAGAAGGTACAGACCTTCAGGCTCTTGGTGAGATAAACACAGCAATTAAGGAAGCTATTTTATCAAGTGAAAAAGCTAATGAAGAAATGCCGGATGGAAAATATACTGTAACAGTTCCAAGTGGAGGTGGAGCACCTACAATTTCAGGAGGTAGTATACCAGCAAGTAACAGTAAAGTTGATGCTGAATTAAAAAGAACTATTCCAGAAGTAAAGTTTAAATCAAAACTGGCAAAGGATACAGATACTACAATTGAGGTGGAAGTAAAGAAAGGAACAGTTACAACAAGACTTATGAAATCTAATGCTGTAGTTAATATGTCAAATGGCGAACCATTTGAAGTTAAGTAATTAACTGCAAATGCAAAAAAATTAAAAACCGGGGGAATTTTCTTTTATCCATTCCTTGCAGCGGAAAGCATTAAGCTTTCCACTGCAGGGATAAAAGAGTTTATAGGGGAAACACAAGCCGGATAGTGTTTTCGCTAAGCTGTCAAACGCTGACACAGCATAAATACAAAACATAAAATATAAAACATAAAACAACCTGAACATATTATTACAAAACTAATTATAACCACATCATAAGGAACAGACACACATATGAACATATCAGCAGCAGAGGTTGCGGTATACATACTGGCTTTCATATACGGCATTGTCCTTGGAAGCTTCTTAAATGTATTAATATACCGTATACCAAACAAGGAAAACTTTACAACAGAGCGTTCCCACTGTATGACCTGCGGAACGAAAATAAAGTGGTACGACCTTATACCGGTATTCAGCTATATATTTCTCAGGGGCAGATGCCGGAGCTGTAAGTCGAAAATATCAGTTCAGTATCCCATAGTAGAGGGCTTAAACGGATTACTGTATGTAATTATATTTATTGTAAGGGGCATAACCCTTGACAGTGTGCTTATAGCCTTTGTAACCTCAATATTTATAGTTATTTCGGTTATAGACTGGAGAACATACGAGATACCCTTTGGGCTGAATATAGTCATATTTGTACTGGCAGTAATAAGAATAGGAATAAAGCCTGAGGGATGGATTGGGCATCTTATAGGCTTTGTGGCAGTAAGCGGATTTATGCTTATATGCCTTATAATAGGAAGAATGATAAAGGGAGTGGATGCCTTCGGCGGCGGCGATATAAAGCTGATGGCGGCGGCAGGCTTATTTGCAGGATGGAAATGCGTAATACTTGCATTTCTCATAGGCTGTGTCCTTGGGGCAGTTATCCACAGTATAAGAATGAAATTAACCGATGCGGACAGGGTACTTGCATTTGGCCCCTATCTGTGCGTCGGATTATTTATAAGCATATTATTTGGAAATAATATTATAGACTGGTATCTTGGAATGCTTTAAGATGTCAGAATGGAGGAGAAGCATGACAATTAAAAACAAGAAAAAACTCCTAAGTATAGTCATAAAGGGTGAGCATATAAAAATATGTGTTGTTTCCAAAAACGGAAAAAACCTTAAGGTACACTCGGCATTGACAGCAGATACACCAAAGGGAGCAGTATCAGACGGACTTATTGAGGATGCAGAGTCCTTGGAAAAGACATTAAGAAAGGTTTTGACTACAAACAGCATTTCTGTAAAGGATGTTATCTTTTCCATAGTTTCAGGGAAAATAGCAACAAAAGAGGTTATTATACCTGATGTAAAGGATAATAAGATTGGCGACATAGTGGCGGCAAATGCGTCGGAATACTTTCCCGTAGAAATAGACGAGTATATTATTAAGCATGCCGTGCTTGAGAGGTTTACGGAGGAAGAGGTTGGAAAGATAAGGCTTCAGATTGTGGCGGCGCCAAAGAAAATGGTGGAATCCTACTATGCCCTTGCAAAGAGGCTTGAACTTCATATAGAAACAATAGATTACTCTGGAAACAGTATTTATCAGCTTTTAAACGAGCAGATAGGCAAGGAATACTGTACCGTTATAGATATAGAGGGAGAGGGCACCGTAGTAAGCATATTTGAAAGCAACGTGCTTAAAATGCAGAGAACAATACCTTACGGAAGAACTATTCTTATAGAGACGGTCAAGGAAAAATACAGTCTTGCAACAGAGGAGGACGTAAGAAAGAAGCTTTATGAGGATAAGATATTAAACATTTCGCTTGATACGGACGAGGTGACAGACAGTCTTTCATATCTTGTGAACGGCATAAAGAGAGTAACGGATTATTATATTTCAAGAAATGGAGGAAAGCCTTTTGAAAAGGCGTACGTTCTTGGAGATGCAGTTACCATACCGGGGCTTTTGACCCTTCTTTCCAATGAGATGGGGACAGAGCTTACTCCTCTAATTCATTTTACAAATGTAACCTGTGATAAGGGAGTATCTGCCACAGAGAGAAATATAACGGAATATACCTCCTCAATCGGCGCCCTGTTAGCGCCTATTGACATTATTTCCATTCAGCAGGCAGAGGTTGATAATAAGGACAGCAGCATGAGAACTATGGTTATGGTGCTGATACTTGCTATTGTAGCGGCTGCGGCATTAGTAGCCATGCCTCTTATTGATGTGTTATCCTATAAGGATAAAATGAAAAATACACAGAAAAATATTGACAGGCTTATATATGTGGAGGATATAGTAGACGATTACTATGTGGCGAAGGATAAATATTCAGACGCGCTGGCGTTCCAGATAATTACAAGCAACAGCAACGATTATCTTCATATATTTTTACAGGAGCTTGAGAAGAAGATGCCTTCTGACATAGCCTTCGGAGGCATGAGCGTTTCGTCAGGCTCGGTAACAGTGTCAGGAACGGCTGCAAGCAAAAGCTCAATGGCAAAGCTTATACAGGAGCTTAACTCCATAGAATCCGTGGCAAATGTGTTTATAAGCAATGAAACAGAGGTTATGGACAACACGGGAGCAATTACCGTATCATTTTCACTCACATGTACCTTTAGCGCAATGCCAAACACAAAGGCTGACGGTGAAAAAGAAACGACAGGTGAAAATGAAACAAAAGGAGAAAGTGAAGGCGAAACCCCTGCAAATACAGAAGGCGGCGCAGGGGCAGGAGATGCAGGCAGCAACACGGCTGGAACTGAAAATCAGTAATAGGAGGACAGAAGGATGGCAAAATCTAAAAAGATTAATATGGAAATATCTGAGAGAGACAAAAAGCTTTTGCTTGTTTTACTGTCGCTTCTTATAGTTGGCGCAGCATATATGCTGGGATATCGGCAGCTTTCGGAGAAATCGGACGAGTATAAGAAGGAATACAGCGCTATGAAGGTAAAGGAAGCCGATTTAAAAGAAAAGCAGGAAAACATAGACGAGTATGAAAAAAATATAATAGCCTTTGAAAATGCATTTAACAGCGTTATTTCACAGTACGGAAGCGGAGTGACCCAGACCTTTCAGATTGACTTTTTAAACAGGCTGGAAAGAGCAACAAATGTATGGGTAAAAAGCGTAAACTTTCAGGCGGCGGCGCAGGTATATACCTTTGGCAACATACAGACTACAAATCCCGCAGGCAGCGGAAACGCCTACAGCACTGATTTGGCAGGCTACAGAAACAGCTTTACCGTGGCGTATGAGGGACAGTATGAGGACTGGAAAAACTTTATAGAATATCTTAACACATACTTTAGCAAAAATGTAATTGAGAATATATCAATGTCATATAGTGATATAACAGGAGAAGTATCCGGTACCATGACCTTTAACGTATACAGTATAGTAGGAAGCAGCAATACATACGTGGAGCCGGATTTTGACGTAGAGACAGGCTCAGACAACATATTTATGTCTGAAATACTGGGAGCGGTAAATATTCCTGACAGCACGGGAGATTTTATCTTAAGCAATTATGATTACTATATGTCAGTAAATCAGATGACAGCGGGAATAGACGCCTGCACAATAGGCAGGAGAGCTGATGTTACGGGAGAAAGCGTGCTTACGGGAAATGAAAATGAATCTATGGAGGCAAGTCTTAAGCTTGAGGGAAGCGAAGGAAACTATACTGTAACCTATACGCTTCTGGACAATGAGTATAAGGAGAAATGCACCCCGGGAAATTCCTTTGAGCTTCTTATTTTAAGCTCAGGAAGAACATCAGAGGAGGATAAGACAGGCGTAGTTCTTTCCATAGAAAATAAATCAGACATACCTGTAAACATTAAGGTGTTTGGTGACGATGAAGAAGCAAGGGTAAGATTTAAGCAGAGTACAGGAGATATAGTTATTTACTAAAAGCGTTGCAGTAAGCATCAGCAGAAGGGAAGTGGAACATGGAAAGAATATATACAGGAAAGCGTAACAGCAAAGGCTTTTCTCTTATAGAAGTGCTTATAGCAGTGGCAATTCTTGCTATTGTGACACTTCCTATACTGAAGGCTTTTTCCACATCAGCCATGGTAAACAGAAATGCCAGGAGACAGGAAAACGCCAATACGGCGGCGTCAGCCATAGCGGAGCAGTTTAAGTCAATGACCGTAGGCAGGCTTGTTGAAAAATACGGAGATACTGATAAGTACGGTGAAAACGCATATAAATTTGATGAGACTACAGGAAAATATGTATTTTATGTCAGAAGCAGGGATAAGGAATATTATGAGGGCATAAACGGAGAAAGCTTTTATGTGGAGGCAGAGCTTAACCCTAAACAGTACGAAAATCAATATGACTTAAACGGAGAGCTTGAGACGGAAAATGATAATCCTTCAAATAATATAAACTCTTATGATATGCCAAAATTTTCCGATATAAATTCAAAGGAAAATTATGTGGTGAGAGATATTTTATACAAGTGGGATAACGATGCAAAGGGGAAATTTATTAAGCAGATAAATGAATTAAACGGCTCAACAGGCGGAAATGACAAGTTTAACCCGGATAAGGTTATTAAGACTATTGAGGTTATAAACAACGTGAAGACAGACGACGGCGTTTATACGGAGGCAGGGGAGGAGGCCTTTATACAGCAGGTAACCCTTGTTATAAAGTATGAATATGCCGGACTGACAACGGTGGAAATATCTGAAGCCTTGGGAGACAACAGATTTAAGGCAAAGCTTACAAAAAATGAGACAGGACAGGAGTGCTACGTAGTAGGAAACAGAGAGCCTGTGTATAAGGATGACAATAAAACCTACGGCTCAATGAAAAATATTTATTTGTTTTATATGCCATACGGAGCAAATACGGTTATAATGGCAAACGATAGGATAACCGTAAGCTGCAATTATGACACGGGGGCAGCCGGTGACGGCAAGCCTGTTGCTTATGAAAATATTGACACATATATTGTAGAGCAGAGTATTGCAAACAATGCAGCAGCTCCCATAAGGCTGCAAAAGGAAAATGTGTCATTATATATAAATGGTAATCCGGTTACATTTGATGCAGAGGGCAGAACAACGGATTTGCCTGCGGGAGCAAAAAAGGGACCGGTAAGCGTTTATTCTAATATAAAGGATTGGAATGAATATAACAAAACATATATAAAGGATGACATCAAGGATGGAAGAAATAACGGTATAACAGTAAACAGCCCTGATGGACAGGAAAAATATCTTTACACCATAAATGTAAAGGTATGGCTGGACAGAGAGAGCATGGAGCAGGGGGAAGAGCCGTTGGCTGATATGACCTCAACAAAGGAGAATTAGCTTATGAAAGAAAGGATTAAAGGAATAAGTAAATCTGATGCCTGTAAAAGGAAAAGCAGTAACAGCGGCTCAACGCTTGTGGTGGTGCTTACTGTAGTAGCCTTTTTATCTATACTGGCTGTGGTAGTAACCTCGGCAGCTACTACGAATTATAAGATGAAGATTATAAATAAGCAGTCCCAGAAAGCTTTTTATACGTCAGAAAATGCCCTTGATGAAATTTACGCTGCTCTGGGAAAGATTTCCATTGAAACCTTTGATGAGGCGTATAACGAGGAGCTTGCATCTGTTGTAAAGTCCTTTGACGTGGGAACAGGCAGCGTGTCTCTCACAATGCCTAATCTTGACATAAACAGGGAATTAAGAAAAAACTATACATATAAGCTTCTTGATACATTAAAGCTTTTGGATGAAAGCAAGGATAAGAACGCATATACAGGCAATGATTTTCAGCTTGTGTCCTATGATGTAAATATGAATAAGCCGGTTATTGATAATTTTGTGAAAACGCTTAATTCATATCTTGAGGGCATGGGAGAGACAGACGAAAATAAGGTTGGATTAAGGGTAGTGTCCATAGACACCATAAAAATCACAACGGAAAATACGAAAATAACTAAAAATGGAAGCACAACGCCTCTTGATTTAAAGCAATATACCCTGACCTTTACAAACTGCAGGGTGGAATACCTTAATGAAAGAGCATATTATTCAAACATAACCTTTGACGGAAAGCTTGCTATGCCTGATATTTATCTGGACTTTTCCACAGAAACTACAAAGGAGCTTACCACCTTTGCAGATTATGCACTTGTAGGAAACACAGGTATTTCAATAGGAAGAAAAAACGGCAGTGAGGAGATAAAAGGAAATCTTATTTTAAACGGAAATGCATATGCAGGAAAAGGAGCGGCAGAAAGCGGCGGCGTATTAGTTACAAAGGGAAGCGCCATAAATGTAGCCAGCGGAATAACCCTTGTTTCAGGTGGAGATATAACCGTAAACGACGGAACCCTTACTACAAACAATTCAAAGCTTTGGTGCGAAAGCCTTGTGACGGTGGGAGATGCCGGCTCGTCAGTAAATATTTCAGGAAGCGACAGCTCCACATATGTAAAGGATGATTTGCAGGTAGAGGGAGATTTCAGCACAGTGAAGCTTGAGGGCAGCTATTTAGGCTACAGCTATCAGGGCTTAAACACTGCTGAGGGCAATCACAATAACAGCAGCGCAATTATTGTAAATGGAGAGAAATCTGCTGTAAATATGTCAGCATTAAAGGAACTGGTGTTGGGAGGAAGAGCATATATAGATTATGTGGGCTTTAGCCCGGATAAGGCATATACTACAGGAGAGTCGGTTTCTCTTATGGGTACGCAGGAAATGTATCTCGTGCCGTCATATATGATGACAAGGGAAACTACAGTGGATGGAAATACTGTTGTTACTGACGTAAGCAATCCTATAGTCGGAGACACAACAGGAGTAAAGGTAAATATAACAGATAAAAATTTCTTTGGCTGGGATTATCTGGACAGTCAGCTATATTCTGCAAAGGAGGTAAAGGTAGGAGGAAAGACAGTTACCTACTATTATTTCAGGTTTAAGGGCGGCAATGGAGACAAGGCGGTTTCAGATTATGTAAAGGCGCTCCTTGACGACAATGCCTACAAGGAAATAACTGACAGCGTTACAGCGTCAACTGAAACCGAGAGAAAGCAGACCATATCTGACTATGACAAGTGCAGGGCGTATATAAGAGGCGTTATTATGGCAAACCTTTCTGCCCAGTCAAGCGATTTAATAAGTACCGTTTCAGGAACTGTCTATACGAACGGACAGATGATAAATGCGGAATTTAAGGACGGAAAGAATAATCTTGCATTAAGCGGTACAAATAATTCTTATATAGTAGATGGAAATGCAGTAAGCACGGACGGATTTATACTTGAGTCAATGGATTTGTCAAACAGGTACGATTTGCTTTCAATGATACTTGCAATGCCTGAATTTTTAAACGGCGACGGAACAAGAAATTATTTATATAAGCTTGGAAACTCGGTAGTAATAAATAATGAAAGCGTAAATATTTCAGGCTATGATAAAAACAATGTATTTGAAAATATCATATCCATGGATGATTTAAATAAGCTTGTGGCGACAGAAGCCCACAGTGAGGTTATAAATATACCGAACTACGGAAGCGGCGTGGTAAGCTATATTACAAACGGAAAAACTACAATAATAAGCCAGGAGCAGAATAATTATGACTATGGAATTATTGTTACCACAGGCGACGTTATTGTAAAAAAGAACTTTACGGGAACAATTATAGCAAGAGGAACCATATATATTGAAGGCAATGTAACCGTAAAATCAGATAGGGATTTGGTAAATGAGCTTTTAAGCAGGGACAGCGTACTTCAGGATATATTAAATACATCAGGCTCTACAGTAGGAGCAGAGGTTTCCGTTGCCGATATGACATATAAGGATTTTGTTGACTTTATTAACTGGAGAAAAACTGAGAATGTAACAGAGGAAAGCCATGAGCAGGAATCAGAGTAAGAGGATTGAAAAACTGAATAGTGGTATGACTCTTGTGGAGCTTCTTGTTGCACTGGCTATCTTAGCCATTATGACCACATTGGCTGTATTTGGAATAGGAATGTTGTCCTCAGGAGACTCAAAGAAAGCTTCGGGAGCCCTTAGGAATGCCCTTAGTGAAGTAAGAACAAGCACACTGTCTATTGAAAGCTCATGGGAGGCTGTTATACGAAATAATGACGGCGAATTTGAGGTTGCAATATTAAAGGACGGAAGCGAGAATGATGTGTATGAGCTCGGAAAAAGAATAGATATTACTTTTTTTGACAGCAAGACAGGAGCAGAAAATACCCTTAACAACGGGGAAGAGCTTGTGGTATCCTTTAACAAATCCTCGGGAAGCGTAAATAAGCTTTTATATAAGGGAAGTGAATTTGCCATGGAGGGAAGCAGCCTTACATTCCTTGTAAACAGCTCTTCAAAGGGCGAATATGAGGTGGTATTGTGGTATGCTACAGGAAAGGTAACAGGCAAGGAGTAGCGTTATGAGAGATAAAACCATGAAAGACAACAATAAAGGACTATCATTAGTGGAAATTATTGTGGCTATAGCAATAGGAAGCATAGTTATGACAGCGGTAATGCTTTTGGTAGTTCAGGGTGTTAAAAGCTACAGGACTCAAAGCACTAAAGCAAGCCTGCAGAATGACGTAAATATAGCGTTAAATCAGATAAGCGATAATATAATGGAAGGCACATGCCTTGCCATATCTAACCTGACAGACGGAGAAGGAGAGATATACACCTCATATTTTCAGATAAAGGAAAATATGTATTACGTATATGAGCCTGACGAGGAAATATTATATTTGTCAGAGACTCCCACAAAAGGCGCCGCGTCCAGCGTGCTTTGTGAAAATGTTGAGAATTTTGACGTAAATATACTTGATTACAGCATTATAGTCGGAGGAGATAATAAGATACAGGGAATGACAAATCCTATACAGCTTCAGGTATATATTAAGGTGGCAAAGCTTGACGAGAGCAGGGATGCTAAGAGAATAATAAGCATGAGAAATGATTTGTCACAGATAGAGCTGATAGTAGAGGGTATGGAGAATACAGGCGTAAATATTGTCGGCTATGACATAAGCAGCTTAAAAAACTATATCACATCTGAAAATTAGAAAGGAAGTGCATGTGATGAAGAGAACCGAGAAGAGTAAATTTAAAAGAGCATTTGAGATTACGCTGGTAGCTGTCTGTGTAGTGGCCGTAATGATATTTGCATATGCGGACAATAAGCAGGGACGCGTATCGGAGATTGACGATACGACTAACGTTCCTGTGATTGACGGAAGCGTAACCATAGGAAAAAAGACATATACAAAGGACAGACCTCTTAAGGTGTTAGAGATAGCGCCGTTGAAATTTCAAAGTGAGTTAGGCTGGCTTATCGGCTCAGACTATTATAATGTAAAGTTTGAGGATATAAAGGAGCTTATATTAAAAAATCACGACAGGGGAAAGGAGCTTTTACAAAACTGGACAGCAAGACTTTCTGCCATACACGGAGGAATATATAAAATACAGTTTTATTATAAGAGCGTAGACGGAACTTACGGCTGGGGCGATTTTCCAAATGACGGAAGAATTAAGCTTGACAGCAGGCTTGATTATAGAATAGTTGACAGCAATGGCAATGTGTTCAGATATAAGGATGAAAAGGGCAATGTAGTTAATTCATCAAACATATTTGCATACAGTGTCTTTGGCGATTATAACATGGCGGATAAGATAGCGTATGAGACAAAGGCGCCAAGTGAAGTAACAAAGGCTGATATAGACGAAGCCGACCTTATATACATAAATACTGCCGCAGGCAAGAGAGATGGAGCAAATTTTAATTTTTATTTAATTGCAAACGGATATATGCCTGATAAGTGTCCTTTGACAAAGGATGGAGAAACATATTATGAAGCAAAAACATTTAGTGAACTTAATGAAGATTTTTCTGCCGAAACAGCATGGTATCTTTATAGAACTATAGTGAATGAGGATATTGCTATTATATTTGATACCAATGCCATAACTCCATATTTTAATGCTGGAAGCAATGCAGTTAAGCTTGCGTATCTTTTAAACGGCGTTGACAGAGATAAGTTTAAGGAGCATTTCTGGCAGCATGAGGACGTTGCGGAAAAATCCTATAGCGGAACTATGGGAAGATTTGCAATAGAGAATAATACCTTTGAAATATACTATACATACTATAATAAATATAATAATAATGCGCCGACCACAAATAAGAAAATAGAAAACTGGAATGCGTATATGTTTATATCCCAGGATGGTCAGGATAATTTCGGCTATTCCATATGCGTAGGAGAAGGAAATGCCGACAACGGCAAGTATTACTTTGTTGCGCCGGATTATGCGGGACATGAGAGAACAACAAACGTTTGGAATAACGTTTATTCATATGGAGACTGGAATACTCTTTTACAGCAGGTTCCGGCGGGAAAAATGGATACAGATGCAAATATGGCGGGCAGCAGCTATGATGATGTAAACCATTTGTACGGCACAAACGGAGTGGTACCTGTGGGCTCAGCCATAAAATATATTCTGGGAGATTACTCTAAGCTCTATGGAACTCTTAAGGTGCTTGAAATAGAGCCGGCAGGCGAGTATAAGTATAATGAACTTACCGACGCGCAGGCTTCACAGATATTGAGATATCTTCAAATCAGCATAAGCAACCTTAAGGACGACGGCATAGCAAGCCATGTGGATGTAAAGTCTGTAGCCATGAATGAGTTTATAGCTATGACAGAGGATATAAAGAGCAATTATGACCTTATTATCATGGGCGATTTGACTAATGCTGATTACAAAAATGCATTTTTAAATTTTGCATATTCTGAATATGGAAAGAATGTAGCCTATGACAACGTATATCCTCCAACCTTAGGCGCCGTAGGCAGGATTAATACGGTATACAGTGGAAACGACCTTACAGACAAGGCGTTTGAAAAGCTTAAGGACTTTATGGAAAGCGGAAGACCAATGGTTTTGGCAGATTCCGTATATACGAGGGATAAGGCTGTAATAGATGAGAAATCTAACGTTTACAAGCTGTCGCAGCTGGCAGAGGGAAGAAAGAACGTTACAGACGAAAGCATGAAGCTTGGAGGAAGATTAAAATATAAGGAAAGGCCGGCAGTAGGTGTAGACGGCTTTGACGTTACATATAATAATGTCGTTGTAAGCGTGACAGACAGCAGCGGGGCGGCAAAAGATGTATCTACACAGATTGCAAACGTAAACCTTGCAAGAGAAAGACTTTCTGATTTTGAATTTAAGGTAAGTACGGGAGATGCTAAGAGAGCGTATAACCTGAAAATATACGTTGACAAAAACGGAGACGGATTGTTTGCAGGCACGGGAGAAAATAACGAGCTTGTATATAGCGGAAATTATGGAGACTACAGTCAGAAGCTTAGTCTTCCGGCAGGTCTTAGAGGCTATCTTAAATGGAGGGTAGTGCTTACGGACATAGAGACAGGAATGTCTGCAGATAAAGACGGAGCCTTTGTGGTAGGCTATGGCAGCAATGAAAAGAGAGTTGTTAAGGTGCTTCAAATCGGACCTGAGGGAAATGTGCTTTCCCTAAAGGATAATAATGCGTTTTTAAGCTACTTTGCAGCCTCGTCAGATGTGACAGGTCTTCAGCTTACAGCAGAGGATATTACCGTAATGACCACAAGTCAATATGAGGAGTGGTATAAGGAGGCTCCGTATAATAAAGATACAAGAGTGGGAGATAAGCTGTCAAAGGATGGCGAGTATGGATTTGATATTGTTGTAATGGGCTTTAAGGATGCATATAACTATGAGGATATATCAGACGAAAACGGAGCTCTGTCAAATCTAAAAAGCTATATTGAAGACGGAAATTCGGTGCTTATGGCGCATGATGTACTGTCATATTCAGCCTATAGTGATTCAGCAAATACAAACGTAAATATATCTTTAACTAATAATAATAATAATATATTCAAAGTAGCAGGCTGGTCATATAATATTACCTCCTACCTTAGAAATATTATCGGTATGGACAGATATAATACTGCGACAAATGAAAACAAAAATACGGGAAGTCCTTACGGCGCCGGATTTTCAAATTCCTTAAACCTGACAAACTGGACGCGGTATTATTCAAATGAAACAGGTCAGGTAAACAGCGGACAGATTAATATGTATCCGTACGAAATAGGTGAAAATATACCGGTTAAAAGAACACACGCCCAGTATTTCCAGCTTGATTTAAACGCTGACGATATAGTGGTATGGTATGCCTTAAGCGATGACGATATGGCAAATACAAAGCATAATTACAGATATTTTAACCTGTCGGGAAATGACGCCCTAAACAATTATTATATTTATTCAAAGGGCAACATAACATATACAGGGGCAGGCCACTCTGACCTTAAGGATTCCGATATAGAGCTTCAGCTTTTTGTAAATACTATTATAAAGGCAATAGGCTCGGCTAACAGTATTCCTGTTGTGGAGTTTGACAATGCAATAAAGATTGATAATTATTCCTATGAGCTGGCTGTAAGAGACGGAAAGCTTCCTGAAACCATAACATATACGGTGACAGATAAGGATTTCTTCGGCGATACAAACGGAACATTTAAGGAAGCCTTTGTATACTTTGATGTTGACGGTGACAACAGATATACGGAGGGAACGGACATATTGCTTGCGGCATATGACGATGATGAAGCTACGCCTATTGGATATCTTAGAAACATGACGCCTGAAACATTGAATTTTGGCGGTGATGCAGGCATTATAACACAGTGGAGGAATTCAGGGGATACCAAGAAGATTGAGGATGCCAATACTATAGAGGAGGCATTTGAAAATAACCGGCTAAGGATTAAGGTACAGGTTAAGGATAATAATAACGGTATAGGCAGAGGCACCCTGAATATAGTAAATAAGCAGTTGTTTAATCTTAATTAAGAGAATATAAAAAGGTATGCTGTAAAATTTGCGGCATGCCTTTTTTAATGATTGACAATATCATCAATGTGTGGGATACTGAATTGACTCATAAGAAATTAATTGTTGTTGAATTAATAAAAAGGCAGGGAAAAAGGATGCGAGTGAAGGGAAAGGGACTCATATGCTCATTTATGCTGGCGGCTTTAATAATTATAGCCGCAGGCTGTGGCAATAGTGAGGAAAAAGACTCAAAGCCGTCTAAGGATGAAACCGGTATCACGGATGCATCAGAAGAAAATACTTCTGATAATAATGGGGAGAGCAGCAGTGATAGCGGTAACGGGGAACCAGAAAGCAGCGACAGCTCAGAGGAAAGCACGGAAATTGTTTTAGGATATAAGTTTGATGTTTCGTCAAACTGGAAGCTGGCTTATGCAGATACAGACTATCTTTATTACTATATGATGGATACATCGGATACATATGACAGTAATGTGGTGCTCAGCGTTACTTCAGACAAAAGTCTTGCGTCAGCGGAGCTTTCAGAGCTTGAAAAAAGTCTTAGGAAGCAGTATGGCGATAAGATACATATAGAGAAGGGTACCACAAAGGAAAACGGAGAGAAAATGCTGTATCTGGAGATAGAGCAGATGAATGGAGACATAAAGTCACGGATAGGTCAATATATAGTGGTAGGTAAGAAAAAGGCTGTTATTTTTTCCGTGTACAGCGAGGAAGGAAAGTTTGAGACAGCTAAAAAATATACAGGATACGTTGTAAATACAATAAGCTTTGACAAGTAAAAATATACGCCCGGCAGAGGAAGGAAAAGTGAATATACGTACATATGGAGAAAAACTTAAAAAGGAAACGAAGCAAAGATTAAATATTATGTCAGGACATATATTTACTTTTGTTAAATGGATAATAATTGCTTTGATTGTGGGCGTTGTGGTAGGAGGCTTCAGTACCCTTTTTGGCCATGCTATGAATTACGTAACGCAGTTTCGTCAGGAGAACGGCTTTATACTGTATTTACTTCCTCTTGGAGGTATATTTATAGTGGCACTGTATAAATTATGCAATTTTGAGAATGATAAGGGAACAAACACCGTTATATCAAATCTTCATGCCAATGACGATATTCCTTTGAGACAGGCGCCGCTTATATTTTTATCTACGGTAGTTACTCATCTGTGCGGCGGCTCGGCAGGACGTGAGGGAGCTGCCCTTCAAATGGGAGGAAGCCTTGGAAACGGTATAGGAAAGCTTATAAGACTTGACGAGAACGACAAAAGAATGACGGTTATGTGCGGTATGAGCGCCGCCTTTTCCGCATTATTCGGAACGCCTATGGCTGCCGCTATTTTTTCAATAGAGGTGGGAAGCGTAGGCATAATGTATTATTCGGCCCTTGTGCCATGTGTGTTTGCATCTGTTATTGCATCCCGCTTTGCGGTAAATATGGGAATAAGGCCGGAGAGCTTTCATATAGAGCTGATACCGGAAATGAATGTTCCAAATGTGTTGAAAATTATGGCGCTTTGCATTATATGCGCCTTTGTAAGCTGTATTTTCTGTATTATATTACATGAGATGGGAAAGCTTTTAAGAGTTGTGTTTAAAAACGGGTATGTAAGGATTGTGGCAGCATCCCTTGTAATTATAGGGGCGGCAAAGCTTCTGGGGACTACGGATTACATGGGCGCGGGAATAGACGTTATTGAGAGGGCAATGGAGGGAGAGGCTGCGCCCTACGCCTTTATTGTTAAAATAATTCTTACGGCTGTTACCCTTGGAGCAGGCTTTAAGGGAGGAGAAATAGTTCCAAGCTTTTTTATAGGCGCAACATTAGGCTGTACCCTTGGAAATTTATTTGGCATATCGCCATCCTTTAGCGCAGCCCTTGGCATGACGTCAATATTCTGCGGAGCGACAAACTGTCCCCTTACATCTCTTTTAATAAGCTTTGAGCTGTTTGGCTATAAGGGAGTGCTTTTCTTTATGATGGCAGCAGCCATAAGCTTTATGATGTCGGGGTATTACGGGCTGTACGCAGAGCAGAAAATAATGTATTCTAAGACGAAGACACAGTATATTAATAAGACAACACACTAAAAGAAATAAATAAAAGAAATCCTAGGGAGCTTTAGCTCTTTGTTAAGCTTATGGCTTATATTGAGAAATTTAAGGTATAATAAATCAGAGTGGCTGGCTTTTTAACCACTCTGATTTATATTTTAAAAAAAGTATTTTTTACACTGACGCAGGGGATGATTTTTCCTTAACTGCGCCTATAAAGCCCTTAAATAAAGGATGAGGCTTATTAGGCCTGCTCTTAAGCTCCGGGTGGGCCTGTGTTGCAATAAACCACGGATGCCCTGTAATTTCTATCATTTCTATAATACGTCCGTCAGGGGACATGCCTGAAAGCTTCATGCCATTTTCCGAAAGAGCCGTTCTGTAGTCGTTATTTACCTCATATCTGTGGCGGTGACGCTCATGGATGGTTTCCTCGCCTCCGTATATTTCAAAGGCCTTAGAGGTCTTATCCAGCACACATGGATAGGAGCCAAGCCTTAGGGTGCCTCCGATATCCTCAATGCCGTCCTGGTCAGGCATAAGATTAATAACAGGATGTGTGGTAGAAGGATTTAATTCTATACTGTGGGCGTCTGCATATCCGAGTACATGCCTTGCAAATTCAACAATGGAAAGCTGCATGCCAAGGCAGAGACCGAGAAATGGAATATTGCGCGTTCTTGCGTACTCAATGGCTGTAATCTTGCCCTCGATACCTCTGTCCCCGAAACCGCCGGGAACAAGTATTCCTGATACATCGCCTAAAACTTCATCTGCATTTTGTGCATTTAAAAGCTCTGAATCTACCCACTTAATGTTTACGGCAACATTGTTGGCGTAGCCTCCGTGCTTAAGTGCTTCGACTACGCTTATATATGCGTCGTGAAGGGATATATATTTTCCTACAAGAGCCACGTTTACCGTAGTGCTTAGGTTTTTTGCAGTATTTACCATGTCCTCCCAGTCCTTAAGGTCTGGCTTTGGACATGTCAGGTTAAGACATTCGCAGGCTACCTCCGCCAGATGCTCCTTTTCCATTGCAAGAGGCGCCTCGTACAGCACGTCTACGTCAAGGTTTTGAAGTACATGTGTATTGTCTACGTTACAGAATAATGCGATTTTATCCTTTATATTCTGCTCTAAAGGAAGCTCTGAACGGCACACAATAATGTCCGGCTGGATACCTATACCCTGAAGCTCTTTTACGCTTGCCTGTGTAGGCTTTGTTTTCATTTCGCCTGACGAGCGCAGATATGGAATAAGGGTAACATGGATAAGTATGGCGTTTTCCTTTCCTACGTCATGCTGGAACTGTCTTATGGCCTCAAGGAAGGGCTGGCTCTCTATATCGCCTACGGTACCTCCTACCTCAATAATGGCTATTTCCGTGCTTGTAGCTGTATAGTTTCTGTGGAAACGGCTTTTAATTTCATTTGTAATATGAGGTATAACCTGAACGGTGCCCCCGCCAAAGTCGCCGCGGCGTTCCTTGTTAAGTACCGACCAGTAAACCTTTCCTGTGGTAACGTTAGAATTTTTAGTAAGACTTTCATCTATAAATCGCTCATAATGACCTAAGTCTAAATCTGTCTCCGCGCCGTCGTCGGTTACGAAAACCTCGCCATGCTGGATAGGATTCATAGTACCCGGGTCAATGTTTATATATGGGTCAAATTTCTGCATTGTGACCTTATAGCCACGTGCCTTAAGCAGACGTCCCAGAGACGCGGCAGTGATACCCTTGCCTAGACCTGAAACAACTCCGCCTGTAACGAATACGTATTTTACCGGCATAATAAGCCCTCCTTGGAATAATCAAAAACATATGCTTTAGTATACAACAAGAATTGATTTATTTCCATAAGAAAATTAAAAGAAATCAAAAAAATAAAAAAATTATTAATACACTAAAAAAACACAATAAGTTTGTTGATTTATTGGTAAACTAACTATATAATCTTATTTGTAAAAGAATCACAAAATTTGTGACAGAAGCATAAACGACAAAATCAGGGATGAAAAAAGCCTTTGATTTGAAAAATACTTTTAAGGATTTGAATATAGAAAAGAGAAAGGTAACCGAATAAATGGATAATAATTTAAACGGAAGTAATTATAACGAAAGCTTCAATGATGTTCCGCCGAATAATTACAGAGGCACAAATAACGGAGATAAAGGCGGAAACAACGGCGGAGGCGGCAATAACCGCAATGATGATGATAAAAGAAAAAATCAGAAGATTATTCTTATTATAATAGCAGCCCTTGTCACTATTATGATAGTAACCTCCTTTACAACATTTATGAATAATGCAACATCGGAGGAGATTACCTACAGCAAGTTTTTAAGCATGCTTGACGACGGACAGGTTGACAGCGTGGAGATAGATTCTGACGGTACGATTATTATTACCCCTAAGAATGCAAAAAGTACCCAGTATGGCACAAAAAAGACATACTGGACAATGATTTTAAGCACAGATAAGCTGTATGACAGGCTTACCGAGGCTAAGGTTGAGTGGAGGGTTGATAAGGCGGATACAGGCTCGTCTATTGTGGAGATAGTTTTAAGCTGGGTGCTTCCTTTTCTGTTTATATATCTGATATTTGGCATTGTTATGAGAAGAATGTCAAAGGGCGGCGGAGGCCTTATGGGCGGAGTGGGAAAATCAAACGCCAAGATGTATGGAATCGAGAAGGCAACAGGCGTAACCTTTAAGGATGTGGCAGGACAGGACGAGGCGAAGGAATCTCTTACGGAGATAGTTGACTTTCTTCACAATCCGGGAAAGTATGCCCAGATAGGCGCAAAGCTTCCAAAGGGCGCTCTCCTTGTGGGACCTCCCGGTACAGGAAAGACCCTTCTTGCAAAGGCTGTGGCAGGAGAGGCAAAGGTGCCATTTTTATCCCTTGCCGGCTCGGATTTTGTGGAGATGTTTGTGGGCGTAGGAGCTTCAAGAGTCAGGGATTTGTTCAAGGAGGCCCAGAAAAATGCCCCTTGTATTATTTTTATAGATGAGATTGACGCCATTGGAAAGTCGAGGGATTCAAGATACGGCGGAGGCAATGACGAAAGGGAGCAGACGTTAAACCAGCTTCTTTCAGAGATGGACGGCTTTGATTCTTCTAAGGGACTCCTTATACTGGCGGCAACGAACAGACCTGATGTGCTGGATAAAGCGCTTTTAAGACCGGGACGCTTTGACAGGCGGATTATAGTAGATAAGCCTGATTTAAGGGGAAGAGTTGAGACTCTCAGGGTACATTCAAAAAATGTGCTTATGGACGAGACTGTTGACCTTGAGGCGATAGGTCTTGCCACAAGCGGCGCCGTAGGCTCCGACCTTGCAAATATGATAAATGAGGCTGCCATAAACGCAGTAAAAAACGGAAGACAGGCAATATCACAGTCAGATTTGTTTGAGGCTGTGGAGGTGGTTATAGCAGGCAAGGAAAAGAAAGACAGAATTATGAGCTCAAAGGAAAAGAGAACTGTTGCCTACCATGAGGTGGGTCACGCTCTTATTACTGCCCTTGAGAAAAATGCGGAGCCTGTTCAGAAGATAACCATTGTTCCTAGAACTATGGGCTCTTTGGGCTATGTTATGCAGGTGCCTGAGGAGGAGAAGTACCTTATGACAAAGGATGAGCTTCTGGCCCGTATAGTTACTCTTTACGGAGGACGCGCCGCAGAGGAGGTATTCTTTGAGACAGTGACAACAGGCGCGTCAAATGATATGGAAAAGGCAACAGAGCTTGCAAGGGCAATGATTACACAGTACGGAATGTCCGAGGAATTTGGTCTTATGAGCCTTGAGGAGGTGCAGGACAGCTATTTAAACGGTCATACAGTGCTTAACTGTTCTGACGTTACGGCAGCCGAGATAGACAGGGAGGTTAAGGAGCTTTTAAAGGAATGTTATGTAAAGGCCAGAAAGCTTATCAGTGAAAATAAGGAGGTTGTGATAAAGATAGCCGAATACCTGTATGATAAGGAAACCATTACCGGAAAGCAGTTTATGGAGCTGTATTATGAGGTAAAGGGAAGACCTGAGGAAAGCAGTAATACAGATAATATAAATATTACGGAATAAGAGGAAGATATGTTTGTAATAGAGGAAGAATTAAAAAAGCTTCCACGCTCGCCGGGGGTATATATTATGCATGATGCCTCTGACGAGATTATATATGTGGGAAAGGCTGTTATTCTTAAAAACAGGGTAAGACAATATTTTCAGAAGGGAACAAATAAGTCGGCTAAGATAGAGCAGATGGTCAGCAAAATCAGCTATTTTGAATATATTGTAACTGACAGCGAGCTTGAAGCTCTTATTTTAGAGTGTAATCTTATTAAGGAGCATCGTCCGAAATATAACACTATGTTAAAGGACGATAAGACATATCCTTATATTAAGGTGACGGTGGGGGAGGAGTACCCCCGGATACTTTTATCAAGGGATATGAAAAAGGATAAATCCAAATATTTCGGACCTTATACAAGCGCAGGCGCAGTGAAGGATACCGTAGAGCTTTTGAGAAAGCTTTATAAGGTAAGAACCTGTAACCGTTCCCTTCCGAAGGATATAGGCAACGGCAGGCCTTGTCTTAATTACCATATAAAACAGTGCAAGGCTCCGTGTATGGGCTATGTATCCCCGGAGGAATACAGAAGCTCCATAGATGAGGCCGTAAGATTTTTAAACGGGCATTACAGCGACATAATAAAAAGTCTTGAGGAAAGCATGCTTGAAGCATCAGAAAAAATGGAGTTTGAGGATGCCGCCTATTACAGGGATTTGTTAAGCAGCGTAAGGCAGGTGGCCCAGAAGCAGAAGATTACATCGGAAAATGATATTGACAGGGATATAATAGCATATGCCATAGATAACGACGATGCGGTGGTGCAGGTGTTTTTCATGAGAGAAGGAAAGCTTATGGGAAGAGAACATTTTTACATAAGAGTTCCCACCGACGGAAGCGGAACGCTTCTTTCAAGCTTTATAAAGCAGTATTACAGCGGAACGCCCTTTATTCCTAAGGAGCTGTTTGTGTCTGAGGAGATAGAGGACAATCAGGTTATAGGGGAATATCTGTCAATGCGCAAAGGCAGCAAGGTAAGGATAGTGCACCCGGTTGCGGGAGAAAAGCATAAGATGGTGGAGCTTGCCAAAAAAAATGCGGCCATGGTCCTTGAGAGGGACAGGGAAAAAATAAAAAGCAGCGAGAGAAAAACCATAGGCGCAGTCAGTGAAATATTCAGGCTTCTTGATATAGAAAGCAAAAACGATTACCGTATAGAGGCGTTTGATATATCAAATATTTCAGGCTATCAGTCAGTAGGCTCTATGATTGTGTTTGAGCATGGAAAGCCAAAGAAAAATGATTATAGAAAATTTAAGATTAAGACAATAACGGGGCCTGATGATTACGGCAGCATGAGGGAGGTATTGACAAGGCGTTTCACCCATGAGGGTGACGATAAGTTTATCCGTTATCCGGACCTTATTATGATGGATGGCGGTCTTGGACAGGTAAACGCTGCATTGGAGGTATTGGATAAGCTTAAGCTTAATATTCATGTATGCGGCATGGTTAAGGATGACCGCCACAGAACAAGAGGACTTATATATAATGGCCGGGAGATACCAATAAAGCCCGGAAGCGAGGAGTTTCTCCTTATTACAAGAGTGCAGGACGAGGCCCACCGGTTTGCAATAGAATTTCACAGGAGCCTGCGAAGCAAAAATCAGGTTCATTCAATACTTGATGATATAGAAGGAATAGGACCTGCAAGAAGAAGGGCGCTTATGAAGCACTTTGCGTCAATAGAGGACATTAAAAATGCAGATATGGATACGCTTATGGAGGTGCCGTCAATGAATAAGGCGGCAGCCCAAAAGGTGTATGAATTTTTCGGGAATAAATCATAAATTTAAAGAAAATTGCCTTGTAATATAGGGGCGTTTTGCGATATACTGAATATATAAAATTTTCGCAGGAAATATGGAGGATAAAGCAATGGCAGCAGCGACAGTAAAGCTTTCAAAATTAATTGAGAATTACAGCTTAAAAAATCTAACACCCGATATAGATATAAGCGATATCAGAATAAAATCTCCGGATATCGTAAGACCGTCTTTACAGCTGGCAGGATTTTTTGAACATTTTGATAATGAAAGAGTGGAGATAATAGGCTTTGTTGAGCAATCATTTATTGAAACAATGGATGCGGAGCGAAAAAAGTTTATTTATGATAAGCTTTGTTCATTTAAGGTGCCCTGTATAATATACTGCAGGGACATGTATCCTGACGAGTATATGTTTGAGGCGGCAAGAAGATACGGAGTGCCGCTGCTTATTACTGACCAGGCAACATCACCATTTATGGCGGAGATAATAAGATGGCTTAACGTACAGCTTGCGCCGTGTATTTCAATTCATGGCGTGCTGGTCGACGTATATGGCGAGGGCGTACTGATTATGGGTGAAAGCGGCATAGGAAAAAGCGAGGCGGCCCTTGAGCTTATAAAAAGAGGTCATCGTCTTGTTACAGACGACGTGGTAGAGATAAGAAAGGTAAGCGACGAAACCCTTATAGGTACTGCGCCGGATATTACAAGGCATTTTATTGAGCTTCGAGGCATAGGTATTGTGGATGTAAAGACTCTTTTCGGTGTACAGAGCGTTAAGGAAACCCAGGAGATTAATATGGTTATCAAGCTTGAGGAGTGGAGTAAGGATAAGGAATATGACAGGCTTGGACTTGAGGAGCAGTATACGGAGTTTTTGGGAAACAAGGTAGCATGTCATTCTATTCCAATCAGACCGGGCAGAAATATAGCTATTATCGTAGAGTCGGCAGCAGTTAATTTCCGTCAGAAGCAGATGGGCTACAACGCCGCTTTAAGCTTTATCGAGAGAGTTCAGTCAAATTTTGGAAGAACAGATGACAAATAATATCATATAATTAAGGAGATACGGCAGATGTTGGTCAGATTTGGAGTTGACGTAGGTGGAACCACAATAAAAATAGGTATGTTTGACAATCAGTGCAAGCTTTTGACAAAATGTGAGATAAACACAGATAAAACAAATGCCGGAGCAAATATACTTGCTGATATATGTAAAAAAATAAATGAAATACTTGATGAATTCAGGCTTTCAAAAAATGAGTGTATGGGAGTGGGAATAGGACTTCCGGGGCCTGTTACGGCAAGCGGTTATATTCAGGGATGTGTAAATCTGGGATGGGGAACCTTCAATGTAAAGGAAACACTCTCAAAGATGCTTGAATATGTTCCTGTAGAGGTAATGAATGACGCTAACATGGCAGCCTTGGGAGAGCAGAAGCATGGAAGCGGAATGGGCTCTGAAAATGTGGTATTAATTACCATTGGTACAGGAGTTGGCGGAGGAGTAATATCTGAAGGAAGGATTATTGCAGGAACTAACGGAGCGGCAGGTGAGATAGGGCATATGCCTGTTAATCCTGACGAAACAGAAAAATGCGGCTGCGGAAAAAAAGGATGTCTTGAGCAATATGCGTCGGCAAGGGGCATAATAAGAACTGCAAGAAGGTATATGGAGGAGGGAAAAGAGTCGCCATATCTTTTGTCAGTTATGAATAAGTCTGACAGTGGAAGCGCAGCAGGAGAGTTTACTGCAAAGGATGTTTTTGACGGCGCTAAAAACGGGGATGACCTTTGTGCGCTTGCAGTAGACAGCCTTGGAAAATACCTTGGCATAGCGTTGGCGTCTGTAGCGGCAGTAATAAACCCTGACTGTATAGTTATAGGCGGAGGGGTAAGTAAAGCAGGTCAGCTACTCCTTGACGTTATAGATAAATATTTTAAAGAGTATGCGTTTCTGCCTTGCAGAAATGTAACCTTTAAGCTGGCTGAGCTTGGAAATGATGCAGGAATATATGGAGGAGCAAGTAATGTGTAAAAACCTTTATGGTGAGATATATGCAAAGCTTGAGGATATAGTGGGTTCATCACATATTAAAAAAGATGAGCCCATGAGTATACATACTACATTCAAGGCAGGAGGAAATGCCTCAATATATGTGGAGACGATAAATATAACACAGCTTAAGGATACTATTAACATTGTTTCAAGATATAATTTGCCTTATTTTGTGCTTGGGAACGGAAGTAATGTGCTTGTAAGGGATGAAGGCTACAGGGGTGTCATAATAAAGCTTGCGGACAGCTTTAGTGACACCTTGTTATATGATGAGAATAATACTGATTATAAAGAAACGGTCTATGAGGAAACAGCTTATAAGGAAACAGCTCTTTCAGAGGAGGAGCTTATTTTTTCAGCTTATGGACAGGAAAAGCTTATAAGTGTTGCAAGGGAGATGTCAAAGAGAGGATATACCGGAATGGAGCCGTTAGCAGGCATACCCGGAACTATAGGCGGAGCGGTGGCAATGAACGCCGGTGCATATGGAACGGAGATAAAGGATATTATTGTAAGCGCCGTGGTAATGGATGCAAAGGGTAATATAATTACTTTTTCAAGGAATGAACTGGATTTATCCTACAGAGGCAGTATTGTACAGAGGGAAGGCATGATAGTTTTAAAGGCGGTATTTAAGCTTAACAGGGGAGAACAGCCGGAGATAGACGAAAGGCTTGGAAAATACCAGACGTCAAGGCTTAATAAGCAGCCGCTGGAGTATCCAAGCGCCGGAAGCACCTTTAAAAGACCTGAAGGCTTTTTTGCGGGAAAGCTTATAGAGGACGCAGGGCTTAGGGGCTATACCGTCGGAGGAGCGCAGGTGTCTGAAAAGCATTGCGGTTTTGTCATAAATAAAAATAACGCCACAGCCTCGGATATTTTACAGGTTATAAATGATGTAAGGGACAAGGTTTATGAGCAGTTTAACGTTATGCTTGAGCCGGAAGTAAAAATTTTGTAGAAAAGTATTGTGAATGATAAGAGTAAAAAGACTATAAAATATATTGAATTGAATTATTAAAAAAACTTTTAAAAAGATTTTTAAAAAGTGGAAAGGGTTTAAAATGCGATTTGTCATAGTGACAGGAATGTCAGGCGCCGGAAAGAGAACTGCAATGAAAATATTAGAGGATGTAGGTTATTTCTGTGTGGATAATCTTCCTATTCAGCTTATGCAGAAATTTACAGATTTAGCCTTTAATTCTATGGGTGATATTGATAGGGTTGCATTGGGAGTAGATATAAGAAGCGGTGATTTGTCCCAGATAGACAATATTATAGACTATCTTAAGATAAATGACAGGGCATTTGAAATTCTTTTCTTAGAGGCAAAGGATGAAACCCTTGTAAAGCGATTTAAGGAAACGAGACGCTCCCACCCGCTGGTTACAAAGGGCAGAGTGGACGAAGGGCTTGCAAGGGAAAGGCAGATGATGGCTTTTTTAAAGAAGAAGGCCGACTATATAATTGAGACGGATTCTATGCTTACAAAGGAGCTAAGAAACGAGCTGGAGAAAATATTTGTTGACAATAAGGAATTTAAAAATCTTTTTATAAATATTGTGTCTTTTGGATTTAAGTATGGTATTCCTGCTGATTCAGACCTTTTGTTTGACGTAAGGTTTATGCCGAATCCATTTTATGTTGAAGGACTTAAGAGAAAGACAGGCAATGATAAGGAGGTAAACGACTTTGTGATGAATTCAAAGCAGTCTGTGGAATTTCTTAAAAAGCTTGACGATATGATAAATTTCCTTATTCCCAATTATGTTTTGGAGGGAAAAAACCAGCTTGTCATAAGCATAGGCTGCACAGGAGGGAAGCATCGTTCCGTAACTATTGCCAACAGGCTGTACGAGGAGCTTAAGCAAAAGGGAGAATACGGGGTAAAGCTTACCCATAGGGATATTGAAAGGGAATAGAAATGTCGTTTTCGCAAAGTGTAAAAGAAGAATTGTCAAATAGCCTGCCTTCTGCAAGGCATTGTATGATAGCTGAAATTGCAGCAATTATAAGCCTTTGCGGGCGTATTGTTATTGACGCTTGGGACAAATATTCAGTAAAAGTTCATACGGAAAATATATGTGTTGCAAGAAAGTACTTTACATTAGTCGAAAAAGCGTTTAATATAAAGGCTGAAATTACCATTAGACAAAATGCATATTTGAGGAGCAGCAGAACATATACTATCACTGTAAACGACCATATAAATGCAATAAGGATACTTCAGGCAGTTAAGCTTATCAATGAAGATATGGAAATTGAAGAAAATCTTTCTATTATAAACAATGTGATAATTATGAAAAGCTGCTGCAAACGGGCGTTTCTTAGGGGAGCATTTTTATCGGCAGGAAGCATCAGCAAACCTGAGAAGTCCTATCATTTTGAGATGGTTTGTACCACTGTGGCAAAGGCAGAGCAGCTATGCGGCATTATAAAATCCTTTGGGATTGATGCAAAAATAGTTGGAAGAAAAAAGCATTTTGTGGTATATATCAAGGAGGGCGAAAGCATAGTAGATATGCTTAATATTATGGAGGCCCATATCTCGCTTATGGAGCTTGAAAATATCCGCATCATAAAAGAGATGAGAAATACGGTAAACCGAAAGGTGAACTGCGAAATGGCAAATCTGAACAAGACCGTATCTGCTTCCGTAAAGCAGATAGAGGACATAAGACTTATACAGGACACCATAGGTCTTTTAAGTCTGAAAAAATCTTTGCAGGAGATTGCCGTCATAAGGCTGGAAAATCCGGATGCTTCACTTAAAGAATTAGGAGCAATGCTTAGTCCGGCCGTGGGAAAGTCAGGAGTAAACCACCGGTTAAGAAAGCTTTCGGAAATAGCAGACGGTTTACGACATTAAGGAGGAGAACAAAATGATAACAAAAAATATGACTATTGAACTGAAGCAGGGTTTAAATGCAAGGCCTGTAGCCGTGTTTGTACAGGTTGCAAGCCAGTTTGACAGTTCCATATTTGTTGAGTACGAAAACAAAAAGGTAAATGCAAAAAGCATTATGGGCATGATGACGCTGGGCATAGCGGCAGGAGAGAATGTAACCGTAAGCGCAGAGGGAAAAGATGAAACAGAGGCCATTCAAAGCATAGAGGAATATTTAAGCAGTGAGAGAAGCGCTGTTTAGGGCTTGCATTTTTAGAATATATTAAAGTGTAAAATAAAAAGGTTGTCCCATTAGCAGGATTTTAAACAGTATGGCGGAGGGGCTTAAGGCGCCCGGCAGTTAAATAATAATTTATGGAAACTTCGAAGGCGGCAAGAAATTCTATTAATGCGAAACTGCCACCTTCTAAGCTTCGGGCATAACTCGAAAAGCGCTAAAGAACAGCGCATTTCTCAAACAGATGCCCTACGCTAAGAAGCTGACAGTTACGCATTAATGAATTTCTAGCAGCCTTCTCAATGTTTCCATAAATTATTATTTGCCGGTGGGAGCTCTCACGCTCCTCCATACCGGTTAAACTTCTGTTAAAATGATAGTTTTTGTTGGCAGGTAATAAGAGATAAGCGGATATAGGAAGGCAGGAGAAGAATGGGAGAGATATTATGTAATGTGCCTGTTGTGGCATTAAAAGGAATAAATGTGCTGCCTGATACAACAGTGCATTTCGATGTGTCAAGAAAGGGCTCTGTGGAGGCCTTGGAGGCAGCAATGAAGGGAAATCAAAGTCTGTTCGTGGTAACGCAGAAGAATATTGAGCAAAATGAGCCTAATGAGGCAGATTTATATAGAGTAGGTGTAGTGGCAGAGGTAAAGCAGATAGTAAGACTGCCGGGAGGTATGGTCAGAGCATTGATTGAAAATGGCAGGAGAGCCGTATTGGAGAATATTTCTGATGAGGATGTTTATATGAAAGCAAACGTGCTGATATCAGACATATATGACAATGACCTTACTCCGGCTGCGGAGGAAGCTATGTGCAGGGTTATAAAGGAACTGCTTAGCGAGTACGCGCAAAATACAAGATTAAACAAGGATACAATAGGAGTTATACTAAGGCTTAGAAGCATCAGCTGTCTTATGAATAAAACTGTCTCATGTCTGCCTGTCTATTATGAAAGCAAGCAAAGATTTTTGGAGGCATCCACAATAGAAGAGGAATATGAGATTTTGACAGAGCTTTTGCAAAATGAATCAGAGATTAGCAGAATAAAGAAGGAGCTTCAGGAAAAGGTTAAGCAGAGAGTAGAAAAAAATCAAAAGGAATATGTGTTAAGGGAACAGCTAAAGGTTATAAGACAGGAGCTTGGCGACGAGGATACCATGACGGAGGCCGACGCATATCTGGAGCAGACAAGGGAATTAAATGCAGATGACTTTGTCAAGGAACGTCTTGAAAAGGAAATAAAAAGATTTAGAAGCCTTTCTGCCGGCTCGTCAGAAAGCAATGTTGAGAGAGGCTATATAGAGGCCCTTTTAGAGATGCCATGGAATAATGTTTCCAAGGATAATTTTGATATAAATAATGCAGAAAAAATACTAGAGCGTGACCACTATGGCCTGGAAAAGGTAAAGGAAAGAGTTCTTGAATTTCTGGCGTTAAAGGCCTTTGCCCATAAGCAAAATAATGGCAAGGACTTAAACGGAAAAAGGGTAAGTCCTATTATATGTCTCGTAGGGCCTCCCGGAACAGGAAAGACATCTATAGCAAGGTCGGTAGCTGAGGCTCTTGAAAAGAAATATGTCCGTATATGTCTTGGAGGCGTCAGAGACGAGGCGGAGATAAGAGGACACAGAAAAACATATGTGGGAGCAATGCCCGGGCGTTTTGCAACGGCTTTAAGACAGGCAAAGGTAAGTAATCCCCTTATGCTTCTTGACGAGATAGATAAGCTTGGAAGCGATTATAAGGGAGACCCGTCAAGCGCGCTTCTTGAGGTTTTGGACAGCGAGCAGAACAGCCGTTTCAGAGACAATTATATGGAAATACCTATAGACCTTTCAAATGTTTTGTTTATTGCTACAGCCAATGACGTACATACCATACCAAGGCCATTGCTTGATAGAATGGAGCTTATAGAAATATCAGGCTATACCGCTACAGAGAAAGAGCATATTGCAATGGAGCATCTTCTGGAAAAGCAGAGGAAAGCCCACTGCTTAAAAAAGTCACAGCTTTCAATATCAAAGAAAGCAATGGAGACAATTATAGGAAGCTACACAAGAGAAGCAGGCGTCAGAAATTTGGAGAGGGCTATTGGAAAACTATGCAGAAAGGCGGCAATGGATATTCTCAATGGCAAGGCTGACAAAATAAAAATTACAGATAAAAATCTATCTGATTATCTTGGAAAGAAGAAGTACCATTCTGATAAGGCCAACGAAAAGGATGACGTAGGCATAGTAAGGGGACTGGCATGGACAAGCGTCGGGGGAGATACTCTGGAGATAGAGGTCAACACCTACAAGGGAAAGGGAGAGCTTATTCTTACAGGTCAGATGGGAGAGGTAATGAAGGAGTCTGCCAGCGCAGGAGTATCATATATCCGCTCTGTGGCAGAGAAATATCATATAGACAATGAGTTTTTTGCAGAGAACGATATACAGATACACATTCCTGAGGGCGCAGTTCCTAAGGATGGACCGTCGGCAGGCATAACTATGGCTACGGCAGTGCTTTCTGCTATAACTGGTAATAAGGTTAAGGCAAGCGTAGCTATGACAGGAGAGATTACCCTTAGAGGAAGAGTGCTTCCTATAGGCGGGCTTAAGGAAAAGCTTTTGGCAGCAAAGCTTGCAGGTGTAAAAACAGTCCTTGTGCCAAAGAAAAATGAAGCAGATGTAGAGGAAATACCGTCAGAGGTAAAAGACGGACTTACCATAAAGCTTGTGGAGAATATGGAGCAGGTAGTAAAGGAGGCATTTGTAAATGAAAATAAGAAGTCTTGAGCTGGAGACGGTTTGCGGCATAACAAGCAGGCTTCCTGACAATATTCTGCCGGAGATAGCCTTTGCGGGAAAATCAAATGTAGGAAAATCCTCCCTTATAAATGGGCTTTTAAACAGAAAGTCATTTGCAAGAACGTCTTCACAGCCGGGAAAGACGCAGACCATAAATTTTTATAATATAAATAATTTTATGTACTGCGTTGATTTGCCGGGATACGGATTTGCAAAGGTTTCAAAGGAAATACAGGAAAAATGGGGTAGAATGATTGAAAATTATCTTCAAAAATCAAAGGTTCTTAAGGCTGTATTTTTGTTGATAGATATAAGACATGAGCCCTCTGAAAATGACGTAAATATGTACCGCTGGATTTTAAGCAACGGATATAAGCCTATAATTATAGCTACTAAGCTTGACAAGATAAACAGAAGCCAGGTGCAAAAGCATATAAAGCTTATACGGGCAAAGCTTGAGACAGATAATAACACTGTTATAATACCCTTTTCTGCGGAAACAAAGCAGGGAAGAGATGAAATATGGGAGCTGATTGATGAAATGACAGGGTGGGTTGAGCCGGAGAAGTAAAAAATATTAATAAATGTACATTTTAAATGGCAGTAAAGAAGTTATGATTAAATATATAAATCGGGATTTGAATGTTTGGAGAGGAAAAGGGAAATGAATATATCGTTATTCTCAAATCAATATCTTGTTCGGGAGATGCGTGCCGATGATATAGCGGAAGTATACACATTATGCTATAAAAACAGTTTATACTATCAATATTGTCCACCGTTTGTATCAGAACAGAGCATTATGGATGATATGAATGCGCTTCCACCCAATAAGGAAATGTGCGATAAGTACTATCTGGGATTTTATGATGGGGAAAAACTGATTGCTGTGATGGATTTCATCATGGCCTATCCGGATGAATCAACAGCCTTTATTGGATTTTTTATGACGGATGTGTCCATACAGAATACTGGAACAGGGAGCAAGATCATCGATGACCTGTGTGCTTATCTGTCCCGTATTGGGATGGCGAATGTCCGCCTTGGTTGGGTAAAAGGGAATCCTCAAGCAGAACATTTTTGGCACAAAAATGGTTTTAGAGAAACAGGAGTTACATATGATACGGAAAATTATACCGTAATTGTTGCCCAGCGAGGTTTATGAATTCCCATTTATAGAGCCGTTAATTTGCTGCATATTATGTGGTTTTTGTAGAAATATATTTTATATTTTAAATATATGCGCTGGGAACATTTTTCTGAAAAGAAAGACTTATTAAGAAATATAAAAAGAGTAGTGTTATAATAATAAGCGGTTAGATTTAGTTTCCGATATCTAAATCTAACCGCTTTATTATCATACTCTCGATATTACATTTATCAGATTAAAGTAAATTTCTAATAGAAATAAGAAATCATTATCGCAGTTCTATAAATTCTGTTTCACGATAGTCTGGCAGAATTCAGCGTTATCCTTAGTCTTTGCAAAAAGGTTAAGGATGGTTTCCACCGCGTCATCAGGCTTTAAGCTGCTTGAAACCTTCTTGATAATGTCAGCGGCGGCAGCCTCCTCCTCTGAAAGGAGCAAATCGTCTCTTCTTGTGCCTGATTTTAATATATCTATAGCAGGGAAAACACGCTTTTCTGAAAGCTTTCTGTCAAGGACAAGCTCCATGTTGCCTGTTCCCTTAAATTCCTCGAATACCACATCATCCATCTTGCTTCCCGTTTCAACAAGGGCAGTGGCAAGAATTGTAAGGCTTCCGCTTTCCCGCATATTTCTTGCGGCCCCAAAGAATTTCTTAGGCGCATGAAGAGCGGCAGGGTCAAGGCCGCCTGAAAGAGTACGTCCGCTAGGAGGAACAATAAGATTATAAGCTCTGGCAAGTCTTGTAATGCTGTCTAAAAGAATAACTACATCCTTTCCATGCTCAACAAGTCTTTTGCCTCTCTCTATAACCATTTCCGAAACTCTCTTGTGATGCTCCGGAAGCTCGTCAAATGTAGAATATATAACCTCTACGTTTTTTCCTGCAATAGCCTCTTTAATATCAGTAACCTCCTCAGGTCTTTCATCTATAAGAAGAATAATCATATGCATCTCAGGATTATTCTTTGCAATGGCATGGGCTATCTCCTTTAAAAGAGTAGTTTTGCCTGCCTTTGGCTGGGATACGATTAAGCCTCTCTGACCTTTTCCTATAGGAGAAACAATATCTAAAATACGCATGGCAGTGTTATGATTGTCTGTTTCCATTCTGATTCTCTCATCAGGGAATACAGGGGTAAGATTTTCAAAGCTCTTACGTGAAAGCACCTCAGGTATAGAATATCCGTTTACAGTAGTTATGTAAAGGAGTGCTGCAAATTTTTCAGACGGTGTTTTAACTTTAAGCTTACCTAAAATAACATCTCCGGTTTTCAGATTAAATTTTCTTATTTGGATAGGCGATACATAAACATCATTGTCACCCGGCATATAGTTTTCACAGCGTATAAAGCCAAAACCGTCAGGCATAACCTCAAGAATGCCGTTAGCGTCTATACCGCTGTCAAGAGCAGGGTCAAATGCTATATCATCATTAATTGTTCTTTCAAAGTTTCTCTCAAAATTATTGTTGGCAGGTCTTTCATAGTTTGAGCGGTCATATGTCTGCCTGTCATAGCTAGGTCTTTCGTACGACTGATTATCATACGAACGTGTATCCCTGTAATTTCTGTCTGGTGAAGTCCTGTCATATGTGCTGCTTCTGTCCGTTTGATTTCTGTCATAGCCGGTAGTTCTCTCGTGAGTGCGGACATAGCTTGTGTTTCTGTCATTGCGGTCATAGTTGCTGCCGGATGTTCTGTCATAGCTGCCTGAGCTTCTGTCATAATTGTTATTATTGCTGTTTCTGTCGTAGCTGTTGTTTGAATTTCTGTCATAGCCGCTGTTATTGCTGTTTCTGTCATAGCTTGAGCTTCTGTCATAAGAATTACGCTGAGGTCTGTTATCATATGAAGAATAAGGACGCTGCTTTGGCTCATATGTGCTTGTATATGCAGGATTCGAATATGGAGTTGAACGCTGCATCTCCTGAGGCACATAGCCCTGTGGTCTTGCCGGCTGCTCATGAACGGTAGTCATGGTATAACCCGGAATACTTACAGGAGTTTCTGAAACCGCAACAGGTGAAACCTGAGGCTGGGAAGAATACGTAGCGTTAGGCGTAGAAGATGCCTCGCTTCCCGTTACTTCAATGATTTTGTCGATTAAAGCTGCCTTTCGCATAGCAGTTACACTTTTTATTCCGTTTGCTTTTGCTATTTCACGTAACTCTGTCATTGGTAAAGACTGAAGTTTATCTCTCATCATAAAAAATTTACTTCCTTTCAGGGTAAAATATAATAATACATTGAAATAAAAAAATTAGTTTTAACTAGGAATCATAGATTGATTCATATTTATTTTATCAATATATAAAAATGATTATACAATAAGATTAAAAAAAAAGATAGTACTTTTTTTAAAAATATGATATATTTATCAAATAGATGTAAAATAATATCAAAGAAAGGCAGAATTTTGGGTATTATGACGTACAAGCGCAAAATAAAAAGGTTAGTCTGATGTATATAAATACATTAAGCAGCTATCTTAAAAAGACGTATGGCTGTAAGCTTTATAAAATTTCTTTGGATGGAGGAATGACCTGCCCGAACAGAGATGGAAAAATAAGCAGTGAAGGGTGTATATTTTGCAGCAAGGGAGGCTCAGGTGATTTTGCCGAGGGATATAAAGGGGATGTAATACAGCAGATAGAGAATGGAAAGGCGCAGATAGAGAAAAAATTTCCAAAGGGAAGCTATATAGCTTATTTTCAGTCATATACCAACACATATGGGGATATAGCTTATTTAAGAAAAATATTTATGGAGGCGTTGTCGCACCCACAGGTAAAAGTATTGTCTATAGCAACCAGACCTGACTGTATAGACGGGCAGGTTGGACAGCTTTTGGGCGAATTAAATAAAATCAAGCCTGTATGGGTGGAGCTTGGATTTCAGACAGCAAATGAAAAAAGTGCAGAATATATAAACAGAGGATATAAAAATTACGTCTATGAAAGGGCAATAGACATTATAAGAAAATATGACAATAAGGGAAATGAGCGGCAGTTACCAATAGAAATTATAACGCATATGATTATAGGCTTGCCAAATGAGACAATTAAGGATATGATATATACTGTTCGCTATATTAATGAAAGTGACGTTCAGGGAATTAAATTTCAGCTTCTGCATGTTTTAAAGGAAACAAGGCTCGCAGAAATATATTTAAAAGAGGGTTTTAAAATATATTCATTGGGGGAATATATAGATATTTTATTTCGTCTTATAGAGGAATTGAGAGAGGATATAGTAATACACAGAATGACAGGCGACGGACCAAAAAATATTCTTATTGAGCCTTTATGGACAGGAAATAAAAAAGCAGTGTTAAATGCAATAAACAGGGAAATTGTAAACAGAAATCTGATACAGGGGGACAGATTTCATAAAATGTAGATTTTATATGCTGTAAAATTTGCAGTAAAAAAGTAAAGGAGAAGGAAAGGAACAAAAATATGGCAATGGATTCACTTACATTATACAAATTTATGACATTATATATGTTGAATAAGGTTAATTTTCCGTTGACAAACACGCAGATATCAGACTTTTTTTTAGATAAGGAATATACTACTTATTTTGTATTTCAGCAGGTTATAACAGAGCTTTTGGAGGCAGGTCTTATTTCAGCAGAGACCGTAAGAAATACTTCATATTATAAGATAACAGATTCAGGCATAGAAACCGTAGAGCTGTTTTCGGACAAAATACCGGTAGCCGTAGTAGATGATATGGATATATTTCTTATAGATAATAAATATGAGATGAGAAATGAGGTTGGAACCACATCAGATTATTATTTGTCGGCAAACGGGCAGGATTATATAGTTACGTGTCAGATAAAGGAGGGAAGCAGCAATCTTATAGATATAAATATAACCGTTCCATCGGAGGATGTTGCGGAAATAATGTGCAATAACTGGAGGGATGCAAGTCAGGATATATACTCCATTATAATGAAAACATTGATGAAGCAGGAAAAAAAGCAGGACAAGAAGCAGGAGTAGTTAATTGCAAAAAAACTTGCAAAAATTGCAAAAAAACTTGCAATTATATGGCTTGTATGTTATATTAATATGGTTGTTAGAAAAAGACGAAATTGGTAAAGTCCAATTTTGCAGGAATCAGAGAGGTGAAAAGATGAAGGAAGGAATACATCCAACATACTATCAGGCAACAGTAGAGTGCAACTGTGGTAATACATTTGTTACCGGGTCAACAAAGGAAAATATCCATGTAGAAATTTGTTCAAAGTGTCATTCTTTCTACACAGGCCAGCAGAAGGCAACGGCTGCCCGTGGACGTATTGATAAGTTCAATCGTAAGTATGGTGTTAAGACAGAGGCATAGGTAGTAAGTACAGGTTGAGGATATTATTCTCAACCTTTTTACATTGTGGGAAAGGAACAAATATGGCAAAAAAATCATCCGGTATTGGCGGGCAGGCTGTATTAGAGGGCATAATGATGAAAAATAAAGACAAGTACGCCGTTGCAGTCAGAAAGCCCGACAATGATATAGCTATAGAGATAAAAGAATATAAAGGCATAGCAGGAAAAAGCAAAATTTTAAATCTGCCTTTTATCAGAGGCGTGTTTGGATTTATAGATTCACTTGTATTGGGAATAAAGTCGCTTACATATTCCGCAGAATTTTTTGAGGAGGAAATAGAGGTGACAGAGGATAAGCCCATGGATAAAGCGGTAAAATCGGCGTTCAAGGAAAAGGCGGAAGGCGTATTGATGGGACTTACGGTTGTATTTTCAGTGGTTTTGTCCGTTGCATTATTTATAATCCTGCCTTATTATGTGTCAGAGCTTTTTAAGGGGCTTTTAAGTATTAATTCAAATGCGCTTTTAGCAGTTATTGAAGGAATAACAAGAATAATTATATTTTTGCTTTATCTGGTGCTTATATCGCGAATGAAGGATATCCAGAGAACCTTTATGTATCACGGAGCGGAGCATAAATGTATAAATTGTATAGAAAATAATCTGGAATTAAATACGGAAAATGTGGCGTCAAGCTCAAGACAGCACAAGAGGTGCGGAACAAGCTTTTTATTGTTTGTTATGTTTATAAGCGTAATAGCCTTTATACTTGTGTCAGCCTTTATGCCAGCGGAAACCACAAGGCTTGTTAAGGTGGCTGTAAGAATCCTTCTTATGCCTGTTATCGCAGGTATATCCTATGAGATTATAAGGCTTGCCGGAAGAAGCGACAATATTGCAGTTAAAATTTTAAGCGCGCCGGGACTTCTTATGCAGAGGCTTACCACAAAGGAGCCTTCTAATGATATGATAGAGGTAGCGATACAGGCTGTTGAGGCAGTGTTTGACTGGAGGGAATGGCAGGAGTCAAACCTTGACAGGTCAAATGACATTGATAAGGCAGATGAAAAAGATGAGCCGTTATATTGATATATTAAACAGAGGCAAAGACAGGTTGAAAAAGGCTGGCATAAGCGATTTTAACACAGACGCATGGCTGCTGTTTGAGGAGGCATTTTTCATGAACAGGGCCGCTTATTTTGTGAAGCAGCTTGACTTGTGCAGAGATGATAAGGCAGAGGAAAGCTTTGATAAAATGATTAGCGTCAGATGTACCCGTGTGCCCCTGCAGCATATTACCGGACATCAGGAGTTTATGGGACTTGATTTTAAAGTAAATGAGCATACGCTTATACCGAGACAGGACACGGAAACGCTTGTGGAGGAGGCTTTGCATTACATTAATGAACTGCAGAAGAACAAGAAAAGTGACAATTCAAGAATACGAGTTCTTGATATGTGTACAGGCAGCGGCTGCATAGCCGTAAGCATAGGAAAGCTTGTAGCAGTTAAGGGAAATGCCCCCATAGAGGTTATTGGCTCAGATATTTCACATGAGGCTTTAAAGGTGGCAGAGTTAAATAAGTCAATCCACAAAGCGGAAAACGTTGCTTTTTTGGAGAGCAGTCTGTTTGAGTTTTGCAGTGACACGCTGGAGCGCAGATGGGACATGATAGTTT
>ERZ777305.770-NODE-770-length-48431-cov-4.720068_pt1 | contig 48431 bp, 47 predicted proteins | sample MGYA00374965_ERZ777305 | MGnify/ENA primary metagenome ERZ777305 (study PRJEB29328, sample SAMD00013331) | mouse gut metagenome | study: EMG produced TPA metagenomics assembly of the Metagenome analysis of fecal microbiota from mouse which was promoted...
GTGGTCTTTTCAAAAACTCACACTTTTTCCGTCCTCTTTAAATATACCCCTTCGGATCTGTCAATACGTAACTGCTATGCATTTGATATAGATTCGGTTTTACAATTCCATATGTTTTTCCTGACCCAGACCCTCCATATACCACCACATGTTTGTTTCGGTTCAAATTAAACTCTGGCATCCTGGCTTTCATAGAAAGTCTCTCCGTCTGCGATAGAATAATGTTATTGTATGGGTCCTCATCTATAAATGGCCTGATATCCTCCTCGGTTCCCCATCTCGCAGAACCATATTCTTCTCCGAATCGCGTATTCTTCTTATGCATCTTATTTGTCCATCTGATACACCAGACAATTGCGAATCCAATTATCACGCCTATTAAAATATCCTGAAATGCAAAGTGTGGTGGAAATACTCTGTACATGTATGAGCTGTTTTTTATAAACTTATATAAGTTTCCGCCACACAATCTGTACAGTTCCGCTATCCTTGCCAAGAAAAACATACTAACCGCATAAGGGACCACAATAAGTATCTTGTCCTTAAGCGGCTTGTCTAAAAAATCATCAAACCATGTTTTAATTATATCCATAATAATACCATCTCCTTCTTTATGCGACATCGCATATTTCACACATAAACGGGTTACTCACCTCTGGATATCTGTATGCTGATGATGCTTTTCTATAGCATCTCGTTTCTGCTCCCGATCTGTAACCCGATCTCGAAAAAAGGCTAGTTTTGCCTTAACACTTTCGCGTTGCTCCGGCTTTTTAGCATTCTCATTTAATTTGCCATCTTTTCTTTTGTCATGCTGGTCTTTCTGCTCTTCTTTTCTTTCGCTTTTATCATGTTGCTGCTCTTCTGCATAATCTTTGTATGCTTCCTGTAAAGCCTGCATGATAAGGTCAGTATCTCTGCCTTCAAAAAATACCATATAAGATGGTTTATAATCTGGTTTATCTTCTCCTCTGGTATCTTTCATTGCTGAATATTTTATTCCATACTTTTTACATTGTTGGTCAAAATATTTCATTGTTTCTTGTAAGATATTTTCCTCCATCGGATAAACATGCCCTGATTTCCTGAGTTTACTGATATCAATATTATTTTTAGAATATTTTATATCCCCAGTCCTTCTAAAAGCAACGTCATGGACTGCCCTCATAACAGAATCTGTTGTGAAATCTGTTCCCTTCATCAACAAAATACAAATGCCTTTGACAGCACTTCCGGCTTCCTTTATGCCTGACCTTACTCCCTTCATTGCTTTTAAAGTAGTTACTACCGTCTTTTTCGCCGCTTCAGGCGTTTTTCCCATTAGTTCATCCGTAATACTTGACATGTATCCCACCTCCTTCTGTCATCGATGAAACATTACTTCTCAATCTCATCCTCTTTATGCTCAATATTTAGCGCATGGCATCTTTACTATTAGATTCTCCATCTTTATGCGACGTCGCATATTAGTTGATTATATATTTCCAAACAAAAAACAGCCCTTTTAGGCTGCCTGCTAAATATGCGATATCGCATATTTATCTTTCCTGACCACGTGGTTTTTGATTCTTTTCTATCTCACCATGCTTTTTTTGCTGTTCTATAAGCTCTTGATTCTGTTTCAACTTGTTTCGCACAGACTCCTTTTGAGGCGGTGATTTCCTATGCCCTTTTTCTTTCCGTTCTTGTTTCTGCTCATATCGCCCTGGTGTACCGTCATACTCAAAATAGTGGTTTAGGCTATGTACTTTAGAAATGTCCGCTTGATGCATTTCTCTGACGCATTTGGTCAGATACGGATATTTTTCTTTCATACTCTGAATCATCCAAAACATATCTGTATTATCTATAGGCACATTACTGACATAAACACTGCCTTCGATATGTTTCCATTTTTCCTTTTCCATGAAGCTCCGAATATCCGAATAAACATGTGTATAATTATGTTCTCCTAATATTTGTTTAGCAACGTTTGTGTCAATATCAAAAGTAAGCTGTTTCCTTTTTGCCATACAATATCACCTCAAATCATGTATTGATTGCTACAACCTATTATGTTCTGACAACCATCTGCGGGACGATTGAAGGCAGTCTTCTTCTTCACCGTCTACATTAAGAATCCATTTCCTTAAAAAATCAATCTTCCTCGGTTCTTCTCCTGCAAATAGAGGGATTGACATTCCCACTACACAATACGCTTCTTCTCCCTCTTTAGAAAACACTCCTAATTCATTCTCTGATATACCATATTTCTTTGCATGTTCCCTCATCGGCGCAAGCAACTCATCTTCTGTTTTACCAGCCGCTGATACCTTCTCTTTGTCAAAAACAAACGTTAAAGTCACCATACTTTATCTATCCTCCTAAAATTTCTTATAATTTCACTTATACAGTATTTTCTAGCCTATGTAAATTACATCTTTTAATTACTCAGAATTTCTTTTTCCAAACTGGCAAAATCATACTCATGCTGCTCATATCTGTTAAAAGGGTTTCCCTTAGCCGTCTGACAGAAAGCTCCGCCTCCTCCACTTGCCGCCCGGATTCCAAGCATGATATTATCCAGATATACATTGATCAGATTGGATAGCATTCTGATCGGTTCGCTTCGTTGCTTTTCTTGAATCGCAAGGCATACCTGTTCCATCGCCCTGTCCGTCATAAGTTTACGAAAATCATCCTCTCTTTTACACAACTCACGAAATACTGCTTCTACAAGTTTCGGAGAACATCTGTCTGCTATGAATCTTAATTTCAAACGCTCTCTTAATCTCTGCTCCTCTTCCTCCTCCAGTAAATACCTGCGTCTTGTTTCATTTTGGTCTAAAGAGGAAGAGGAATTATTATCAGTATTTAATTCTTTAGTACTTAATATATTAGTATTTAATAGCCTGCCTTTTTCGGCTTTCCGGTTACCCGTTTGCCGGTTTTGGCATAACGGTAAAAGTGCACTATTTTCGTCCGTTTGTCCATTTTGGCATAACGGTTGTTCAGACAGACTGTCCATGATCGGCTCTGCAATCTCCTCTTCGGGCTCTGACTGAGTCTCCTGTTCCATCGGCTGTTCATAAATGGTATATTCCATCATGACAAAATGACCTCTGTCATTTCGGAGTTGTTTTCTGATAAGATACCCGCATCGTTCCAGCTCCGCAAGACCAGAATTAGTTGCTTTGACTCCATCATCAGAAAGACTTGCCAGTCCTTCTATCGTATAATTCCAATCTTCCGGAAGAGATAACATGGTAGACAAAAGTCCTTTTGCTTTCCAGGACAATCTTTTATCTTTAAAATGAAAATTACTCAAAGTTGTATAATTACAGTTTTTTATTACTCTGATCACATTTGACATAGGCATCCTCTTACCGTGATATTTATTATCTCACATTCCTTACATCATTTTCTCCATCACAATATCAATCTAAATGAGAATTCCCAAAGTTTCTTCAATTCCCCCTCTGTAACCTTTTCCATTTTTTTAAGAATCCCTCTAACGATATCTTCCATTCCTTCCAAGTCAAGATATCCTTCAAGCTCTTTTATGATACTGTCTCTGTCAGGAGTTTTAAGACTACATGCCCTGATCAGATAGATTTCCTCCAATGTGAATTTATACAAGATTCTATCCATTATCGTCCACCCCTTATTTCTTTTTCATCGATACATTGTCTACTGAAAGACATATCTGCTTTCTTATCATCTGTAGCTTTGATCTGATTTTGCTTCTTATGAAGGCTTTCTAAAACAGACTGTCTCTGTTTGTCAGTATTACTCACTTTCCCTTCTTGCTTCTGCACCTGTCCTGCAGCTTTCTCTTTCTGATAATTTTTTTCTGAAAGAAGGGGCCTTGGCTCATGAGATATCATTTTCGTTTTTTGTAACTCTGCAAAATGCTCATCAATACTGCCTATAATCTCAGCCGCTGTTGTACGGATTGTTTCTAGAGAGGATTTCAGCTCTGCCAGTTCCCGGCCACTACTCCATGTAACAATATAGCTGAAAGAATAATCTGACGTATCAAGTCCATAGTGCTGACATACAGTATAGGCAATACTTTCAGCCTGTACCTCCCTTGTTCGTCTATCAGGTGTACCCGCCAGTTTTTTCTGTGCAGCATAAAAATCTATGTCGTGCAGTTTCGCATGGGCAATCTCATGGATAGCAGTCTTCAAATTCTGACGCTCACTCATACCTTTATCAATGGCAATACGCTTATCGATCAAATGATAATATCCGTGTGCGTTACCCTCTATCTTTTCAAAAGTAATCGGTACAGGAGATGTCTTTTCCAGTGCAGAAAAAAAGTCTCCATACTGTTCTACATCACCGGTCAGTGCATTTACTCCAATGCTGGGAAGTTCCCGCCCCTCAGTCTGTGATACGTCAAAAACATAAACTACTTTGTACGCTGCAATCTTAACTTCTTCTATCTCTGTAATTGGCTTACCATCCTTGCCAATTACTGTTTTTCCAGTCTGTGGATCCTTTTTTTCCACCTCATGCTTGATCTTATAGGGTGATGGAGCAAGTATGCGTATTCCCTTCTCACCTTTTATCACGTTACGTCCAAAGTTATTTTTCCATGTGTTAAATCCAGCGATAAGAGAAGCATCCGGCTTCTGCATTGCAATAAGCAGAGTATTGTTAAAACTGTAATTATGGAATTTCGACATGACCCGCAGATATTCCTTATAACGCTCACTGTCAAATAACTCCTTGATTCCCTGCTCCAAACGGTCAGTGATCTCTTTAACCTTATCAGAGGTCCTTTTTCCCTCATTTATTTTATGGCTCATAGATTTCTCCTTCTATCTTTTTCTCCAATAGAAAGAGACAGCCCTTAAGCTGCCCCTTCTATCCCTGCCATTATTGGAGGTTTGACAGGATATCTATATATTTTGCGATTGCAATATATAGCTAATTCTTCTGTAGATTTTTAAGAAATTCTACCAGATAAGTTTCTGAATCTGCCTGGTGATGATATTCTCCTTTATATCTTTTGTCGTACCCCTTCTTATTTTTCTCAAGTAAATGATAATAGTGCTCATCCCTCTCTACGATACCATAATATGGAATCCGCTTCGGATATTCTGCCACCACAAGCCTGCTCCCATCAACAAAATCAAATTTATAATAATTCACATCAATGTTGTCATCCCTGTACCAGAGGCCCCATGTTTTATAGTCATTAAGCCACTGCTTACGCTGCGCATCATTCTTCAGCATTGGAAGTTCTTGCTGCGTTTCCGCAGCGGTCTCTTCTTTTTCCTGAATCTCCTTGAGTTCACAGATCATGTTTGCAAATGCGCCTACTATCAGTTTTTGTCTATGTACTGTCTGCTCCGGAATATCGCCCAGATCCAGGTAAGCCTCCAGCAGTTTTTCTGCCTCTTCAAGCATATCCTGTAGCAATCGTATTTCATCCCCTGCGTTCTGATTCTCTGCATCATCCACAAGGGGCTCATCCTGTAATGGCACCGTACTTCCCGTAGTCATCAACAGATTTCTTTCTGAGTACTCTGTTTTTTCAAGTCCGTATGCAGGCTTTTGGTGGTGCAACGCCGCAATATCTCCCGCAGTCACAGGCTCTCTAGTTTCTGGAAAATTGATTTCTCTGTATTCTCCCTCCATGACTTCCTCATCTGGAATATCCTCTTCATCTTCCTGTGCAGCACTTTCTTTATGCAACGTCGCATATTTCTGGCTTACATTTTCCACATCAGAATAATTAAAAGCCACAGGCTCTGACGGCATATACTCCGGGAAATCTTTTTCTATGCTTGTCTGCCCCGGAATAGTACTAACATTATCACTTTCCTCAGTATCCTCCCTGCTCACCTTATCCTTAATATCCCGAATTTGCTTGACCGTCATATCTGGTGTTACTTTTTCTATTTGCTCCGGTTCCATCGGCAGCATTTCGATCATCTGCGACTTATCAAATCCGGCATATTTTTCGTCTAATTCCGGCGAATTATGATTTTTTGAAAATTTTTCGCATATATTAATCAGCCGAGAGACCGTGGACTGCGAATATCCCAGTTGATCAGCGGCACACTCATTGATATTGGCATATCCATCTTCTCTATATAGCTCATTATCTTTGATGTGCTTTAAATACCATCCTATCTTTACAAAAGACTTCTGAATCTTAACAGACTCATCTTTGATTATTTCCAAAGAATCTTCATACCCCATTTGTTCCGGATTTATCAACCCGGCTCTACTGAGATTTAAAACAGCATCAAAACCCACTGCCATTTCATCTACCCCCTCTCCTTTATGGACGAGAGAAATTCATCTGTAAACTGCTTATAAGCCTGGGACACTTTCCCGGAAGTATCATATTCATAAATGCTTTTCCCATATGATGGCGCTTCTTCTGCTTTAACACAGCGGGGTATGTAATGATCATAGATTCTTATATTTTCTCCATACGCATTTCTCAAAATCTTCTGCACATCTCGAAACGAAGTCGTTCTATCGTTGACACATGTATAGAGAATACCTGAAATACTGAGATATTCATTCAAACCATTAGATTTCACGGACCCTATCGTCTGCAATAGCTGTTCTAATCCGCGAACGCTATAATACTGCGCATGAAGCGGAATAATGACTTCATCGGCCGCCACAAGCGCATTGATTGTTATGAGATTGAGGGATGGCATACAGTCGATAACAATATAGTCATATTCATTCCGCATCATATCAAGATATGCTTTGAGCATCTTTTCTCTTCCAAAAAATAAGGATATCAGTTCTGTTTCTAATACAGACAACTCTATATTTGCCGGCATCAAGTCAATCCCCTCTGGATGTACCAAAATACCGTACCTTTTTGTAAACGTATAGTCCTTACTGATCATTTTCCGCAGCATAGTCGATATTGTGACTTCCAGAGCATCAGCATCAAAGCCAAGCCCCTGCGTTGCATTACCCTGCGGGTCCAGATCGACCAGCAAAACCCTATTTCCTTTATTCACCAATCCTATCCCCAAATTAATTGCGGAGGTAGTCTTTCCTACACCGCCCTTTTGATTTGCAATCGCAATAATTTTACTCATATTAATTTCCTCCAAAAATTAATCTTTTTTCATTTTGTCCAGTATCGTTTCAATCTTTTCTCTTGTCTTTTTATCCAGCTTTTCCTTCTTTTCCATAATTGTAAATGGCGGCTCATCTCTGATTGCATTGATAAAAGCTACTATACTTCCCGGCAGACACAAGAGTATAAGTACTATTTTTGCTAACATCCTTTCTTCACCTCCTCTCATCGAAGTTCCCATTCAAAACTTCCATATTTGTGATATACTATATTTGTCCATCCAAAAGGACAAAAAGAACCGTATTTCTACGATTCCTAAATGGACTTTTGAGCATCATAAAAGGAACCACTTTCGTGATTCCTTTCTCATGGATATTAGTTTGTCCTTTTTCATATTATTTTATGTTGTTAATATAACAGTGTAGCAGAACAAAAAGCCCGTACAACGTATGACAACATTCTGCGTCTGGTACATGATCCAGATGTCTGCGAACCCATCAAATTCCTGCGGATGCGGGAAGTCGTTCACTTCCAGAGGTTTGGTGAAGCCCTCCGCATCGTACAAGATCGCCTGAATGAAAAGAACTTCTACGCATTCAACCCCGGATTTGACTGTAACGAACGCAAATAATACCTGCCCTAAATAGGCTGTATTTCAACAAAAAAGGATTCCATAACACGATATCTGCTATCGGTCATGGAATCCCTTTTTTGTTATCGTTCAAGTCTTTCTTCGCATAATAGCTGCAACCCCCTATTTCCAATTAAGATTCCTATAGTCCCTGGGTGTACAATTGTAAAAGCGCTTAAAGGTCTTCGTAAAATTACTCGGACTGTCAAACCCGCATAAAGTTGTTATTTCTGAGATACTGTCCGTTGTATTTCCAAGTAACATTTCAGCTCCCTGCATAACCCGGTATTTTAGCAAATATTGAATGGGTGAAAGCTGGATTGTCTTTTGAAAACAACGCAGACATTCCCGTTCACTAATATCTGCCACACTTGAAATCTCTGCTACGGAAATATCATCGGCAAAATTTTTATGAATATACGCAAGCATCTTTCTGATTCGGAGATTATCCTGGTTATGCGGCAGACTTTTGGTATCTGTCTGCGGTTTCACTTTTCCATATAGAAAAAGGCAGATACGGGATAGATTTTCCCGCACGACAAATTCATAACCGAAACAATCCTGCACAAGCGCTGTAAACGCATGGTGAAACCACTGTGCCACGCCTTCTTCTTTTTGTGCCTTGATTAAGTATCCGGAAAAGTCATTACAAGTTAGTATTGGCTGCATATACTTCTTTGCAAATACCAAATCGTCATTACCGGCAATCAATGCCGGACCAAACACCAAGGACCGCAGTTTGCACTCCCCAACTGCCGCACCATAATGAAGCGTATTGGAATTAATGAAGATACAATCTCCTTTTTCCAAAAGGAAAGATTTTGACGGTATCTTGATTTTCATCTGTCCGCTTTCTATATGCACGATCTCGATCTCCTCATGCCAATGCCATGGGATAATATCTTCCTGTCTGTCCGTATAGTAAGAAGAATAGCCGGCACAGGGAAACGCAAGGCTCCCATGGGGTTGAAGCTCTTTTGATACCTTATTTAAGTTTAATCCGCATTCTTGTAATGCCATAGTTCCCCATTTCTGCGCCGTATTTTTTACACAAATCCCGTGATGGACAATGTCAAAGAGTGTTCTTTTCTCTCCACCTGTTTGGCGCTTTTTTTATATTATATGTCTGAATATGTATTGTATCAAGTGCTATTTGACGGTATTCTTTTGCTATGCAAAGCGCGAAGGAGGACAATATTATGTTTCAGTTCTTGTTGATTATTATTTATCTTGCTTTTATCAGTCTGGGACTTCCGGATTCTCTATTAGGTTCGGCGTGGCCCACAATGTATCCGGAGTTTTCAGTTCCTGTATCCTATGCGGGAGGGATTTCTATGATCATCGCCCTAGGGACGATCATTTCCAGTCTGCAAAGCGACAGATTGACCAAAAGCTTCGGAACAGGAAAGGTTACGGCCGTCAGCGTATTCATGACTGCCGTTGCATTGTTTGGATTCTCCATCAGTCATTCCTATCTTGCACTGTGCTTGTGGGCTGTTCCCTATGGTCTTGGTGCCGGAAGTGTGGACGCTTCTTTGAACAACTATGTTGCGCTCCACTATGCCAGCAAACATATGAGCTGGCTCCACTGTATGTGGGGAATCGGCGCTTCGCTCGGTCCCTATATCATGGGCTATGCGTTGACAAACGGACTTGGCTGGAATATGGGGTACCGCTCTATAGCCGTTTTGCAAATCCTATTGACCGCCATATTAATTTTCAGTCTGCCCTTATGGAAAAAACAAGGCACTAACGATATGACACAGACCAAGCGTGAGGAAAAATCCAAGCCGCTTTCCTTAGGTCAAATCATTACAAATCCCGGGCGCAAAAGAAGTGATGATCACCTTTTTTTGCTACTGCGCTCTCGAACAGACAACCGGCTTATGGGCAAGCAGTTATCTTGTACTGCACCAGGGAATCGCAACAGAAACTGCAGCTAAGTTTGCAAGCCTGTTTTTTGTAGGCATTACGGCCGGAAGGGCTCTGAGCGGATTTTTGACCATAAAGTTAAATGACACGCAGATGATACGGCTTGGACAGGGATTGATTCTATTTGGTATTTTGCTTTTGTTTTTACCCTTTGGCAGCGTAAGTTCCTTGGCCGGGCTGATTTTGATCGGTTTGGGATGTGCCCCAATCTATCCTTCCATCATACATTCTACACCGGAACATTTTGGTGCGGATAGATCGCAGGCTATGATCGGCGTACAGATGGCATCCGCCTATATGGGCATCTGTCTCATGCCGCCGATTTTCGGATTTATCGCAAACCATGTGAGTGTTTCTTTGTTTTCGGTTTATTTACTGGTAATATTAGTTTTCATGGCAATCATGCACGAAAAAATGTTATCGAAAGTGACTGCCGCAAAAGACCATCAGTAAACCTTATGTTCTTTCGTTTTATTATGGGAGGCCTTATATGATAGATTTACATATGCACAGCAGGTACAGTGACGACGGCGAATTTACACCTTCTGAACTGGCCGCGAAATGCGCCCAAAAAGGAATTCGCATCATGTCAGTCACAGACCATAATTGTGCGAGAGCAAATGCAGATGCCGCAAAAGCCGCGGCAAAAGAAGGAATCACCTATATTCCCGGCATTGAAATTGACTGTACTTATAGAGACATAAATTTTCATATTCTTGGGTATGGCATTGACTTTCTGGCAAAAGATTATGAAAAAGTCGAAGAAAATTTGAAAGACCAATGTATGCAGGCTTCTCTTGACAGGCTTGCAAAAACACAGGCATTAGGTTTCGAGCATGTCACCAAAAAGGCTATGCAGGCATTATCGCAAGATAATTATTGGCAGGAAAACTGGTCTGGTGAAATGTTTGCAGAGGTTTTGCTCACAATGCCGGAATACGCAGACCATCCTCTATTAACGCCCTACCGTCCAGGAGGCGGAAGGAGCGATAATCCATTGGTAAATTTTTATTGGGATTATTATGCACAGGAAAAACCATGCTATGTCAAAATCCATTACCCGGCAATGGAAGAAATCATTGATATGATTCATCGCAGTCACGGCATCTGTGTGATCGCACATCCCGGCGTAAACCTCCAGGGTAAAGAATTTCTGCTTGACGACATTGTGTCTCTTGGAATAGACGGTATCGAGGCGTTTAGCAGTTACCACCGGAAAGAACAGGCACAGTTCTATTATCAGAAGGCACAGGAGAAACATATTTTGTGCACTTGTGGAAGCGACTACCATGGAAAAACAAAGCCCTCCATCGAAATAGGACAACACCACTGTCCCATTTCTTATGAGGAACGATTAAAGGAAGCACTCTTAAAATGAAGAAAACCAATTGCTGTAAACACACCTTTCCTATCGCAGATAAAACCGTTACTGTCTATCCGGCTTTGTCCCCTAACAGACCTGTTGTATATCTAAATGCCGTTTCAGCGGAAGACGGAGGCATATCCCAAGCCTTATCTGCCGTTGGCTGTCCGGATTTTACACTGGTTGTCATAAGCAATCTGGCATGGAACCACGATATGACGCCATGGAGGATTCCTACTATTTCGGAAAATGACATCCCCTGTACCGGCGGCGCAGATGAATATTTGAAACTTCTGACAACGGAAATCATACCGGAAGCAGAAAAGGATATACCGGGCCCTGTTCTCTGGAGAGGGCTTGCCGGCTATTCCCTTGCCGGACTATTTGCCTTATACTCCCTTTACCATACGGATGCTTTTTCAAGATTTGCCAGTATATCCGGCTCGCTCTGGTTTCCGGGTTTCCAGGAATATGTTTTTACACGGGAAATGAAGCGTCCTCCGACGCATTTATATCTTTCTTTAGGCGACAGAGAATGTAAGACCAACCATCCTTATCGACAGACGGTGCTGACACATACACAAGAGCTCCATGCTTTTTATGAAAATAGCAGAATTGATACGATGTTTACCTTAAATCCTGGCGGACATTTTAAAAACACGATCAAAAGAACAGCCGCAGGCATCGCATGGATTGTAAGCAAATAGAATCTCTTTCTAAGATATGCCGCCGTATCATAAAAGCGGTATTCCGATAAATCTCTATCAGGAATACCGTTTCTACAATGGTTTGTTATTTCACTATAAGTTCCTCATAAACGGCTGCCATTTGCTCAAAAGCCTGTTGCAGCAGTTTTCTCGGGCTTGCAATGTTGACACGGATATATCCGCGCCCTTCTTCCCGAAATACCGTTCCCATATATACACTGACATGTGCCTTTTCCGTGAACCATTTTTGCAGCGCTTCTTCCGTACAGTTTAGCTGCGAATAGTCCATCCATAATAGAAAAGTTCCCTCCCGCGGATAAATATGGAATTGGGGCATATGACTGGCAAAAAAGCTACGTGTATAGGCTTCATTTTCATTGATGTAAGAAAGTACTTCTTCATACCAGTCATCACATGCTGTATAGGCTTTCTCTGCCGCCTCCACCGCAAAAATGGTGGGATTGTGCATTCCGATACGGTTGATATCATCCTGTATTTTCTGCCGCAGATTGCTGTTTGGAATAACCAGATAGGATAAAATAACGCCCGGAATATTAAAGGTCTTGGTAGGTGAAGCCGCCACCACCAAAAGATTCCTGATTTCCTCCTTCAAGGAAAGGGTTGAGATAAATTCCACCCCCTTTGCCGTAATATCACCGTGAATCTCGTCTACATACAAAATCAAATTGTGTCTCAGGCAAAACTCACCAACCTGCTCTAATTCTTCTTTGGTAAAGACTCTGCCTACCGGATTATGGGGACTGCATAAGATAAACATTTTGGTATCCGGTGTGACTGTCTCTTCCAAATGTTCAAAATCTATCTTGTATCTGTCATTTTCTAAGACAAGCCTGCTTTCCAATACCGTCCTGTGATTTTTTACAATCGCATCATATAAGGGACCATAAGCAGGTGTGTTGATCATAACCGCATCTTCCGGCTCCGTGAAAGTCTCCACACACAGGCTGGAGGAAATATTAATCCTTGGGCAAAACACGATTTCTTCTTTGTGAATTTCCACATGATGCATTCTCTTCATCCATGCGATAAAACTATCATAAAACGCATCATTTAAATCTGTATATCCAAAAATTCCATGATCTACACACTTCTGAAATCCGTCTGTGATCGGTTTGGGCACACGAAAATCCATATCGGCCACACCAAGATGAATCAACTGGTTATTCCCGTATTTCTTATCCATAGTGTCCCATCTTCCACAGTTGGTATTTCTTCTGTCCACAACAGTGTCAAAATCAAATTTATATTTTGACATTGCAATGCCTCCCTTCTTTACTGACCTGCTTCCACATCAATACCGTCCGCCTTATTCAGAGCCACATATTCTGCATAATTCTCACTGCCCTTTTTGATCTTCATAATACCGATACCGGTAGCCGCCCAAATCATGGCGAAAATGATACCTGTGTAATTCAGGCAGGCCCATGGAAGGTAGGAAAGGGTCGGAACGCCCAATGTGGTCGCCATATATACGTCGGCCGCCGTCCATGGCGTAATGGGCTCAATGACCGTTGCAGCGTCTTCCAGCGTCCTTGAAAGGTTTCTTGGCTCTAATCCACGTTTTACGTAGGTGCTGTGGAACATCTCACCTGGAATCAAAATGGAAAGCTGTCCGTTGGATGTCACAAATACCGCAGTGATACAAGATACGATTGTTGAAAAGATCAGGCCAAATGTACTCTTTACCGACTTCATAATACGATTCAAAACAATGTCCAGTGAACCTGTCACCGCTAAGGTGCCGGCAAATCCATATGCGCAAAACGCAATCAGCACAGTACTTAACATGGACAGCATACCGCCTCTTTGAAGCAGCGTCGGAATATCCGGAATCAAGTTTGCCGCATCAAAGCCTGCCTTTTGAATCATATCTAACTTAAATCCGCCGATGGCCGCATTAAAGCAGTCCGCCAGTTTGAAGCCCTGGAAAACAACCCCATTAAACATGGCAACCGTACTGGAAATCAACATCACCGGAATCGTCGGTTTCTTACGGATAGAGCCATATAACACGATAATAATCGGAAGGACAATCAACGGGTTAAAGGAGAAAATCTGATGCAGGGTATCCAATATGGTAGATACTTTTTCCGGTGTTGCCCCTGATAATCCGTCCAAATTCATTCCCACAACGGTATATACGATACAGCAGATAATAAACCCAGGACCTGTTGTCCAGAGCATGTGCGCGATATGATCATACAGTTTGGAACCTGCCGCAATCGGCGCTAAATTGGTGGTATCGGAAAGAGGCGACATCTTATCTCCAAAGTATGCACCCGATACCACGGCACCTGCCACGATTGGAAGCGGTGCACCAAGTCCGGAGGCAATTCCCATCAAAGCAACACCGATGGTTCCTGCAGACCCCCATGAAGTGCTCGTACAGATGGATACGATGGCAGTTACCAGAAACGCCGTCACAACCAAAAACGACGGATTAATAATCTTTAAACCATAATATACCATCATAGGAATCGTTCCGCCAATCATCCATGTACCGATCAGAAAACCTACTATGATCAATATGAAAATGGCCGGCATGGTCTTTGAAAGCTTCGACACGATGGAGTCCATGATATCATCCCATGTATAGCCCAAATAGATTGCGATCACCGCTGCAACTGCGGCGGACACCAGCATCAGTACCTCCGCACTCAATCCAAGTATTGCATAACCAATTCCCAATAACAATATCATTGCTACAATCGGTAATACGGCAAGCAAAAAAGTCGGTTCTTTTTTCTCTCGTATTTTCTTCGTTTTTTCCATATTTTGAAATCCCTCCTGTTTGTTGGTGACTACAATTCTGCAATCACTTCTACTTCGCATAATACATTTTTTGGTAATGTTTTTACAGCGACACATGATCTCGCAGGTTTGCTTATAAAATATTCGGAATATATCTCATTGAACGCTGCAAAATCATCCATGTCCGCAAGAAAACATGTTGTCTTAATTACATGATCAAATGTAACCCCTGCTTCTTCCAAAATGGCTGAAATATTTTTCATTACCTGTTTTGCCTGTGCCTTAATTTCCGTACCCACAATCTCACCGTTTTCTGCTGCAGCCGGAATCTGTCCCGATGTAAAAAGTAGGCCGTTACAGCAAATTGCCTGTGAATAGGGGCCAATTGCCGGTGCCCCTTTGAAGTCTGAATCGTTTTAAGCATTTCTTCCCTCCTTTGCATTACTTTTTTTCACTTACTGTACTATAATAATATCACTAAAATATATTTTATTAAATAGCGCTTTGTTTGCCGTTTTATACGAAAAGATAAAATTATTTTTATTCAACTTGTACAATATATGATTTACGAATATAATGGAAATATAGAGATCAGGGGGAAAATTGCTATGACGAATGACAAACCGTATCTTGTGCTGACAGCCGCCGACAAGGCGATTTTAGAATCCTATGCGGCTATGGTGCCAAATTTAGGAGAATACCTTGGAGAAGGCTATGAAATTATCCTGCATAGTTTAGAAAACTTACATCATTCTGTGATTGAGAATGTAAATGGACATTATTCCGGCCGGGCAAATGGCGCTCCGATTACAGATCTTGCGCTTTCCATGTTATCTAAGATCGAACATGACAAAAGTCATGCCAATATCTGCTATATGAACCGTTCAAAATCCGGAGTACCTCTTCGCTCTTCCACCATTCCAATTTTTGGAGAGCATAAAAGAATCATCGGACTGTTGTGTATTAATTTCTATACAGACATTCCCTTTTCTTCCGTTTTGAAAAAATTTTCCTTCGATTCGCCAACGATACAATCCATTTCCCCGGAAATTCGGGAAAACTTTGCAGAAAATACGGATGAACTGATCGAGACAGCCTTGGCAGAAATTAAAAATACCATTATGAACGATCTGTCTATTTCTTCTCAAAATAAGAATAAAGAAATCGTTCTGGAACTTTATCACAGAGGTATTTTTAACATCAAAGATTCTGTCCTTAAAGTTGCCTCTCTTCTTGGTATCTCCAAAAATACGGTATACATGCATATCCGCAATCTGAAATCCAAAGAATAACGCAGCTATCATCTACACCTTTTATGACAAGTGGAGGAAGCATATGGAAACCAACGGGAAAAATTCTCAAACCACACGGCTGACAGAAGGCTGTATCTGGAAACAGATCATTGCTTTTGCCCTCCCTCTTTTTGTGGGCAATCTATTTCAACAGTTATATAATACCGCCGATTCCCTGATCGTCGGAAATTTTCTGGGAAGCAATGCCTTGGCTGCCGTCTCCTCTTCCGGCAATCTGATTTTTCTGATGGTGGGATTTTTTCAGGGTATCGCCGTGGGCGCCGGCGTGGTAATCGCAAGATATTATGGCGCAGATGACGATAAAGAAGTCAATAAAGCAGTACATACCACAGTGGCTTTCGGACTGGCTGCGGGTGTTTTTCTGACCATATGCGGGACGCTTCTCACTTCCCGTATCCTCATATGGATGGGCACGCCGGCAGACGTACTTCCGGAATCCGCGGTGTATTTTAGAATTTATTTTTTGGGTTCATTATCCTTTGTCATGTACAACGTTTTTGTGGGAATCCTGCAGTCCGTGGGCGACAGCCGCCACCCGCTGATTTATCTGGTGATATCGTCTGTCATCAACATCCTTTTGGACCTTTTGTTTGTGGCTGTACTGGGCTTCGGTGTGGGTTCTGCCGCCGTGGCTACCATTCTCTCCCAGTTTTTCAGCGCCTTTTTATGTCTCTACCGCCTTACCCGCAAGAGTCCGGAGGCCTATCGTGTGTATATCAGACAGATTCGTTTCGACCTGCCGATGCTTAAGCAGATCATCGCCAACGGACTGCCTGCCGGATTTCAAAATTCCATCATCGCCCTGGCCAATGTGGTGGTGCAGTCCAACATCAACCAATTTGGCAAGATGGCGGTAGCAGGAAGCGGCGCCTACTCCAAGATCGAGGGCTTCGGTTTCCTGCCTATCACCTGTTTCGCCATGGCCCTTACCACGTTCATCAGCCAGAATCTGGGCGCCAGGCAGTATGACCGGGCTAAACAAGGTGCCCGGTTTGGTATTCTCTGCTCTATCATCATGGCAGAACTTGTGGGAATCTGTATCTATTTCACCATTCCCACTCTGATTTCCGCTTTCAATCGTACCCCGGAAGTAATCGCCTATGGCACGACCCATGCCCGCATTACTACGCTTTTCTATTTCCTGCTGGCCTTCTCCCACTGTATTGCCGGTATCTTAAGAGGTGCCGGAAAGGCTGCTGTCCCTATGCTTACCATGCTCTGTTTCTGGTGTATCGTCCGGGTCAGTTATATTACGATTATCGTACATTTCATCCCGGTAATCAACGTGATCTTCTGGGCCTATCCGCTGACTTGGAGCTTAAGTTCCATTGTGTTTCTTATTTATTTCCTGAAGGCTGACTGGGTACATGGGTTTGAGCGGTAAATGCCAAGCAGGCAGATTAGCTTGGTTTCCTCGTTTGATATATGTGCGATAGCATTTTCAAGCGTTTCATAAGAGGGGCTTGCGGTGTAATCTCCGTTCCTATCCCGAACATAGGCATTGTGCAGCACATACCCATTTTTTCGTGTTATACAGACCGTGTGTATTTGTTTGGTGATATCGCATTTGTCATTATATACCGTTGCGATCATCACGAAGCTGTCCCGCTCAATCGCTTCCATGGTACGCCTATCTCCATAGGATAAAAGAACTTCAAATCCACATCTCTTAAAATATTCTGCTACTGCCAGGGGTGATGTACCAAACGTTCCCCACAATGCGGCGCCCTTTGCCTCAAAATAGCGAATCAGGCCCGCCATATCTTCTGGCGAGCCTGCCCCCTGCATCGTTTTGGCCGCATTAAAAGCTGCGATGATCTCACAACCGGAATACATCATATCATGATGCCGTCCTGCGCCAAACCATATATCCTTCCACTGTTTCTGGTTTTCAATACAGACTCCGGCATCTTTCCAAACAGCCTTCTTGCTTTTCCTTAAATTTTCCAGATTGTGTCTATAATTCCTTTCTCTGACGGACCGCGGCACCTTTATCCATGTCAGCATATGGTACACCCTGATAACAGTCTTATTGCCGATATACTTTGGTATAAAAGAAACGAAAAACGTCTTCGCTGCTTTTCTCATAAACTCTCTTTCTCCCTGTTATTTAAATCCAGCCAAAGAAGGACAATCTCAGACCGCAGATGCGATAATCTGCATATTTCCCTGCATTTCCACCTTACCATAACCACAGGGCAGGATGAAGTGGTCACCCTTTTGTATCATCTGTCCATTGAGCAGTCCCTCCCCTTGTGTCACGCTCATGATCAGGAAAGGGTATTCCTGTTCAAAGGAAATCTGCTTTGTCACATCCAGCTTCCATACTTTATAATAATCACAGGAGATCAATAAGTTCATCTGGTTTTGGGGCAGTTTGTCTGCTTCTATAACACTTTCCTTGGCAGACTTAGCCGGTACTGTGATCACATCAATACTCTGTTCCACATGGAGCTGTCTTGGCTTCCCATCGGTGAGTCTGTCATAATCATAGACACGGTAAGTGATGTCACTGTTCTGCTGGGTCTCTAACAGCATGATGCCGCCCTTGATGGCATGTACGGTGCCCGGATCAATCTGAATGAAGTCGCCTTTCTTTACCGGAATCTCCCTGATAAACTGGCTCCATTTACCCTGCCGAATCATATCTTCCATTTCCTGCCTGTCCTTGGCATGATGACCGATCACCAGTGTAGAATCCTCCTGGCAGTCCAGAATATACCAGCACTCTGTCTTGCCGAAAGAACCGTTCTCATGTACTTTGGCATAAGCATCATCGGGGTGCACCTGGATACTGAGATCTGTTTTCGCGTCAATAATCTTGGTCAGAAGGGGAAACCGGTCATAACCTGTCTCGCCAAAAAGCTCAGGGTGTTTCTCCCACAATGCAGACAAGGTACATCCTTCATATATACCCTCTCTGACCCTGCAGTCGCCGTTTGGGTGGGCACTGACTGCCCAGCACTCTCCTGTATTGTCTCCCGGAATCTGATAGGGCCAGTCGCTTCCCAGACGGCTGCCGCCCCAGATCATCTGTTTGAACACCGGATTTAAAAATAAAATCGGTCTCTCCTTTTCGTTAATCGATAACATAGCGCCATTCTCCTCCATTATTTTTTGATACCAGTAGGCCGAATCCTTCACAATCCGCTTCTGGGTCTTAAAATCTACATATACAATCCCAAATCGTTCGGTATAGCCCTTATTCCACTCAAAATTATCCAGAAAGGTCCACAGGAAATACCCTCTCACATCGGCTCCATCGTCACTGGCCTTTTGCAAGGCCGACAGATAAGAATCCAAAAAGGTAATCCGATTAGGATCGTGCACCCTGCCGTCTTTGGATATCATATCATGACAGGACATGCCATTTTCTGTGATATAGAGGGGCCGTTTATACCTCTCATAGAGAAATCTCACACCCCAGTAGAGACACTGCGGTGTCACCGGCCATCCCGCTGCAGTCTTTGAAAATCCGGCTGGTCTGTCCACAAACTCCGGCTCTCCGTCTTTGCCTGCCCGTACCATATAACCATTATAAATATTTTGTCCCATAAAGTCTATGGGCTGTGCAATCAATTGCATGTCCGCCTCTGTAATGACCGGCAGATAGTCTTTGAATTTAGCCATTCCCTCTTCCGGATATTTCCCTAAAAATACAGGGTCTGAGAACCAGGCTACATTCCAGGTCCAGTTATCCATGGGATGATAGAAAGAAAAAAGCACACGCCTGGCCGCCTTGATATCTTCCGGTTTATCACTGGCCGGATAGGCCATACCGCAAGTGGGCGCATACCCAATCTGAATGGGCCGTACCGCATATTTGCGCAGATTGATCACTGCCTGCCCGTGTGCCCGCAGGGCGTTATGGGCAATCTGAAAAGTCTCCTGAAGCCCAAGCTTTTTGCCCGGTGCATGGATACCCTGCAGGTGTCCAAGCCCTACGAAGCACTGTGGCTCGTTGAGTGTGATAAAATATTCACAGACATCAGAGAACTTCTCCGCGATGACTCTCGCATACTCTCCAAACCAATGAATGATATCTTCGTTGAGCCAGCCGCCCCTGTCCTGCAGCGCCTGGGGAAGTTCCCAATGATACATGGTAAGGTAAGGCGTGATTCCGTTCTTCTTCATCTCCAAAATCATATCCCGGTACAGCGTCACCGCCTTTTCATTGACTCGCCCTGTCCCCTCCGGCATGAGTCTCGCCCAATTGACAGAAAAACGATAGGCTTTGATTCCCAAAAGCCGCATTAACCGGTAGTCTTCTGGATAACGGTGCATATGGTCACATGCCACGAATGCGTCCGTACCATCCTGAATGCCGCCCTCCCCGGTGAAGGTATCCCATATCATCCGGCCGGCGCCGTCCTTGGGGTCACGGCCTTCCACCTGATAAGCACTGCTGGCAACACCCCATACAAAATCCTCTCGAAACATCTGATTTCTCCCTTCTTTTTCCGTTTATCTCCTGTATCTGCCCGGTGCAGATACCTTCTGCTCACATAGATGTAATCACACAGGCCAGATAAAACGGCACTGCATCATTTTCATGGGTTTCCTCCAGACGTATCTCCACCGTATGTCTGCCCGGCTCTATATGGTGTGCCAGCGTGGTGATAAAAAGACAGTCTCCCCAGGTTTCTTCAAAATTGGCATCCAGGGTCACGGCATGTTCCTCATCTCCATCCAACACGGCCACAGCCACTGGCGCCGGTTTCTTTACCGACTTACGATACTGCACTGCAATCTCTGTCCCTTCCACCTCAAAAACAATCCTGGCCCCTTTGTCACAGGCCGTATAGCCGCACCGAAACATATCATTGACATACTTCTTAAACCGATTGTCCGCCGTAAATCCCTCACAGACGGGAGTACTGTTATGGTTCTGATAACGTCTGGCATGTTCATAGGCATTGGCTGTAAGCGGCTTAAGTCTCCCGCCTGGCTGTTCCTCTTCCTGCATCCGTATGTATACTTTATCCAAAAAACCTGTGATCACCTCTGCCAACAGCCCATGGCCATCCGTATTGGGATGCAGGCCATCCGGTGTAATCTGATACGCTTTTATGGCACCGGAAACCACTTCCGGATAAATCGCTGCTTTCATACTGACACTGGGCAGGTCATAATACGTCCCGATCTCCCTGTGCTTTTCTTCCGCACTCTCGCCTGTGTCATAACGGATATTATGGACCAAAAGCACAGCCGGCTCACAGATATTTCCATAAACTCTGCGCACCAATCCCTCATAGGTTTCCTTAAAAAAGTCTGTGTTTTCATCGTTCACCGAAAATTCGATACAGACAAAATCCGGTTTATATAATAACACATCCTCCTCTACCCTGGCTGCACCGAATTGGGATGTCGTACCGCCCACACCTGCATTGACATAGGTGAAAGCCGTCCGTGGAAACCGCTTGACAAACCAGTCATACACCAGGTATGCATAGCAGTTTGTATCCTGTGTGGATACAGACCCCTGGGTGATGGAACCGCCAAGAAATGCCATTGTCATTCGGCCGCCCTGTGATGCTCTTTTCATAAGTTGTTTTAACCGGTACAAATTCCCCCGGTGTACAAATCCCTTGTCTGCATGAATCTCATATCCCATTTATGTACCCCTCCTGACCAATTTGATTTATGATCAATCACGCATTCCCATATAGACAGGCTAATTATTACTCTCTATCGCCTAATAAATTAGTCTAATAGATAGCAAACAACGGAAGTCCCCATCATAAGATATTGCATTATTTATGAAGGAACTTCCGCTGAAACACTCCCGTAAACATGGTCTCCTGTCTGATTGATTGTCTCCATTCTACTAGTTTACCTGCAAAATAACAAGACAGAGTCAGAGATTTTTTTATTTTCGTATACGATGCACAAATTCACAATATAGTGTTTAGCTAATGTTTGCCTAATTTTACTTAAATGTTCTTTTGCTATTGCTTTGCCTCAGGAAGCCGCAGACGCAAAAGCCGTTTGGCCAGCTGTCTGAAATTAAACGGTATGAGTGGGTAGATATAGCTCTTGTCTGACAATGTTTTATTACAGATAATTGACACAATAAAAATCACAATAGCAGCAATATAGCCATATAGATTAAAGATCGCTGTCAGGATAAGATTGATAATCCGCATGAATTTTAGGGCGTATCCCAGCTCATAGTTTTGCTGCGTATAATTTGCAATGGCCACAAATGCCATATATAACATCACTTCCGAATTGAACCAGCCGCTGTTAACCGAAAACTCCCCCAGCACCAAAGCCGCCATGACACTGAGCGGTGTACTCAACATGTTAGGCGTATTCACTGCCGCCAGTTTTAAACCGTCTATGGCCAGCTCCAGAATCAAGAACTGTGCAATCAACGGAATATTCGACTTCTCCTGCAGCATGATAAATTGAAAGGACTCCGGCACCCAAACCGGATTCTGCATCAACAACAGGAACGTAGGCGTCATGATATATGTGAGGATGGATATGATAAATCTGGACAGCCGCAGATACGTTCCCGTAATGGGCGGAAAATAATAGTCATCAGCCTCTTCCACAATATCAAAAATTGAAGTGGGAACAATCATGGCGGATGGCGAATTGTCCACCAGGATGACAATGTCTCCTTCTAATACCTGCGCCGCCGCCACATCCGGACGCTCTGTAAACTTAAATTTTGGAAAAGGATTGAACCACTTTCGCTGATAAAGGCACTCGGCCAGGCTCTCCTGGTTCATGGTCAGGGCATCCACCCGAATCTCCTGAATCCGCTTCTTTACTTTTCTTAGGAAAGCATGGTCTACCCGGTTATTCATATAGCAGAGCACAATATCCGTCCGAGAACTCTTTCCGGCGTTCATCATCTCCATGCGCAGTTCTGTGCTTCTGATACGCCGCCTGATGAGAGCCGTATTAAATACCACGGTCTCCACAAATCCGTCCTTGGAGCCCCGCAGTGTCTTATCCTTATCCGGTTCCTCCACGCCTCTGGCCGGATAGGTTCTGGAATCAATCAGTACGCACCGGTCATAACCATCGATAAAGAGCGCAAACACCCCCGATAAAACATTGTACAGGATGTCATTCCAATTATCTTTTAAGTCTACCTCTACATAGGGCGTAGCCTTCTTTGCCATCTCATAGGCGCTCTCTGGCATGTCTTCCGCTGTCAGGCCGATAAAATACTGCAGGATTTTCATCATCAGTTCATCTTTGCAAAATCCGTCTATGAAATAGATACAGGCCTGTCTGCCGCCTATCTCTATCACACGATAAACCACATCAAAACTTGTATCGGGCGACATATGGGCTTTCATATATTCCATACTTTCCTGCAGGGATGTGGTCATCTTTTGGCCGTTTACCTGTTTACTTTGTTCCTGTTGGTTTTGTTGTACGCTGTTATTATTTTCCACCGCAAAAACTCCTTCCAAGACTCTACCATTGTTTCCCATAGTATGCCTTGGAAGGAGTTTTCTTATTCATATTATCATACACAAAGACATCATGATTTCCCACAAAAAGGTTAAGGCCTACTGTTTCCCGGTACTGCCGTGTCCGCCCCTGTCCGCATGATCTAGATGCGCCACTTCATCAAAGACCAGTCTGGGCTGGTTCTTCATAATACGAAACTGACAGATTCTGTCATTTACATGAATCTCCGTATCCCGCACTGCATAGACAGGCATGAACCACTGATCGTTATCGCCACAGTAAGAAGCATCAATCACACCCTGGTGGTTTGTCTGAATAATGCCAAAATTCTTGAAGGTAGAACTGCGCGGCACCACATGGGCTTCATATCCTGCTGGCAGTTCCATGGCAATGCCAAGGGGGATTAATCTAAATTCTCCCTGTTTTAAGATCACATCTTCTGCGGCACGCAGATCAACCCAGTCCGACTTGCCGTCTATATAAGCAAGTTTCTCTATTTTATCTGTAAAGTATTTGATTTTTATCGTCTCTGTTGTCATTTATCTTCCCCAGTTCTATTCGTAATCTCCGCAGTGGAGCACCGGCACTGTCGGATCTGTCTGCTCCAAACTTTTTTGTACGTCAATGACTCTCTGATTACGGCTTCCTTTCCAGAGAAGCTTCACGTCTTTTAGGTCAATCTTAAATTCCCCGTCCACCAGCACATCCACATACTTCATCATCGGGAAATGCAGGATATCCTCCCATCTGTCGCCCGTATAGAGCCAGATTGTCTTGTTCGGATATTTCTGCTTAATCTCCTCCATCAGGCCTCTCACATACAGACGATTGGCTGCATGAAGGGGGTCTCCGCCTGAAAATGTAATGCCATGAATATAAGGTTTATCCAGTTGATCAAAAATCTCCTGTTTGGCGGCTTCATCAAAGAGAAGACCACCGTCCGGATCCCATGTGAGGGGGTTTTGACACTCTTTACAGCAATGAGAACAGCCTGCCACCCAAAGTACTACCCGCAGGCCGTCGCCGTTTAGCATGTCGTCCTTCGTAATATTATGATATCTCATAAAATATACACTCTTGTGAAAACTCTGCATTTCATGCAGAGCATCATTCACTATGGCTTCGCATTTTGCCCTTGTGAAAACTCTGCATTACATGCAGAGCATCATTCACTACGGCTTCGCCTTCGTTCATGATGTACGCTCGCCAGGAACACATTGCCTCCTGTAAACAGGGGCACTGTGTTTCTGGCTCGCTGTTTTCACATACTTTTCCTTTCTGCGATTTCCGCCATTTTGGCGTCGCTCAGCCTTGTGTCGCCGTGGACGCGGGAGTAAGCCAGATAACCATTCATACGGTCAATCTTGGTGAGATTGCGGCTGCCGCACACGGGACAGACATCCATTTCCAGTTCCTGATGTCCACAGTCATCGCAGTAAGCCAAAGACAGATTAACACCCTCGTAAAAGCCCATTTCCATAGCCCTTCTAATCAGGGTCTTAATGGCTTCCATGTTATAATCAATGGGATATTTCACATATTGAATCTTGCCGCCGTTTGCCATCTCCCAGAAACGATACTCCAAATCCTGTTTCTCAATCGGTGTGATATCTTCCGTTACATGGCAGTGAAAACTGTTGGAAACATAATCCCTGTCAGAAACACCTTCTATAATACCATATTTAGCCCTGAACTGTTTGACCTGCAGGCCGCATAGATTCTCCGCCGGCGTACCATAAATCGCATATAAATGTCCGTCAGCTTCCTTAAATTCCGTAATCTTATTGTTAATATGCTCTAACACTTCCAAGGCAAAGGCACCATCTTCCACAAGGGATTTGCCATTGTACAACTCCTGCAGTTCATTAAAAGCGGTGATGCCAAAACTTGCCGTTGCTGTCTTAAGTATCGGTTTAATCTTATCGTGCAGCTGCAGGTGGCCGCCTAAAAAGCCTCCCTCACAGTAAGCAAGCGGATTCGTGGAAGCCCTCATTTCTCCCAAATATGCATAGGTTCTGATATGCAGCTGTCTGATCAGGTTCAAATAATAATCAAGCACCTCATAGAAATCCCTGCTTTCCTGCCTGGACTTTGCAAGAATCATGGGAAGATGCAGAGAAACCGCACCCACATTGAATCTGCCTACAAAAACAGGTGAATCATTCTCGTCTGCAGGGTGCATACCGCCTCTCTCATACCAGGGAGAGAGAAAGGCACGACATCCCATCGGTGAAATGACCTTACCATACTGCTTATACATACTGGCAATATATCCTTTGCCGGTAAGGCTTAACCAGTCAGGATACATGGTCTTGGCCGAGCACTTGACGCCCGCCTCAAACACATCCTCCAATTCCTTCCCCGGCCCATGCAGATTCTCGTCATAAAGGAACACAATTTTGGGGAACAAAACCGGCTTCTTGCAGTTTTCCTTTCCTTGCCCTTTGCGCCGTACATTTAACATGGTAATCGTCGCCAGCTTTGCAAATCTGCCAGTGCCGATACCTGCAGTCACCGTGATAAAAGGATAATCCCCCCGGCTGCTGGCCACTGTGTTAAACTTATACTCCCATCCCTGGAAGCCCTGCTCAAACTCTTTCTTCACATCCGCCAAGGACTGTTCCTTGGCCATCTCCTGACTAATTCCAAGTTTCGTGTATTTCTCGACATTCCTCTTATAAGATTTCTCCGCATAAGGCTCTAAAATCTTATCTACCTCCGGCACCGTAAAGCCGCCATACTGCTGGCTTGCCGCACTTAAAACGATATCTCCTATCACATCGAAAGCCACATCCAGCGTTTTGGGCTCATTATACCAGATATTCCCCATCTCGAACCCGCCGCTTAACACTTCCGCCACATTGAAAAGACAGCAGTTCATGGTATCCCGTCTGGCGGACATATCGTGGACATAAATGTATCCGTCACGGCAGGCCTGAATCTCCTCCGTGGTCATAAAAAACTTCTGGTATAATTCCTTATTAAACTGATTAAAAATCAGGCTCCGCTTGGTGGAAACCAGCGCGCTGTCCGTATTCGCGTTCTCCTTGTCTCCGATATACATAATGGACTGACTCTTCTTATAGACGTCATCCATCATGCGCACAAAATCCTGCTTATAATTACGGTAATCCCGATAACTCTTGGCAACGATTGGTTTTACATCTTCCAGGGCGCTTTCCACAATATTATGCATGATTTGAATCGGAATCTTTTCCTCTTCCAGTTCATTTACTTTTTCGATGACCGTCTGACAAATGTGACGCTTCTCTTCTTCGGTAAATTTCGTCAGAGCACGGTATGCACTCTTCCCAACAGCATCAATCACCTTCTGCACATTAAATGCCTCTAAGCTGCCGTCCTTCTTGATCACCTTCACAATTTTTTCCGGCTGATACTCTAAACTGTAATTTTCATCAACCGACTGACCCGATTCAAATATACTACTCATACATTCCCTCCGTGGTGCTTTGCGGCAGATATCCATTCAACGCCGCCATTTTCATTTCATACAAAATATGGTATCAGTTGACATAATAATACCATATTTAGTGGTTTAGGATTAGTATAAGATAATAAACATATTATGTCAATGTCCCATCTATAGAAAAGTCAACAAAAAAGGATATGCCTTTTTGTGACATATCCCATACAAAAATCTATTGACAAAATCCGAAATTTCATGCAATCATGCCTGTATGCGCGATTGCGGCCACAGCCTCCTTGATTTTCTCCACCGGAAGCGTCAAGGCAAAGCGCACGTGTCCTTGCCCCAAAGAGCCAAAACTGCTCCCGGGCGTACACAAGACGCCAGACTTTTCCAACAGCTCCATGACAAACGCCACATCGTCCTCATATCCTTTGGGGATTTTGGCCCAGGCAAACATCGTACCCTGGCTGTCCTCAATCTGCCAGCCAATGCTTCTTAAGCCGCCGCAGAGCGCGTCTCTTCTTCTCTGATACTCCCCACATTGTTCCTTCACCATCTGATCAGACCCTGTCAGCGCCGCCACCGCTCCATACTGCACGGGCAGAAAAGTGCCATAGTCTATCTGGGAGCGAAACCTTTTGAAGCTTGCCACGATTTCACTGTTACCCACCAGAAAACTCATACGGGCACCTGTATAATTAAAAGATTTGGACAAGGAATAGAACTCTACCGCTGTCTTTTTCGCTCCCGGAATCCGTAAGATGGATTTTCCCTCTCTGCCATCGTAGATGATATCCGAATAGGCATTGTCATGAATCAATATAATATGATGTTTCGCCGCCCAGGGAACCAGTTCTTCATAAAAAGAATCCGGCGCCGCTTTGCACACGGGATTAAGGGGATAAGATACCACCATGCATTTTACTTTGGTCAGCATCTCCTCATCCATCCCCGCAAGATCTGGCAGATAACCATTCTTTTCTGTCAACGGATAGGTCACGATCTGAGCGCCCGCCAGAGAGGGACCTATTCCAAAAATAGGATAACCGGGATCCGGCACCAGCACATAGTCTCCGGGATTACAGAGCGTCATGCAGATATGCGCGATTCCCTCCTGGGAACCGTATACACTCATCACCTCGTCTTTTGCAAGCTCCACACCGTATCTTTGACGGAAGCGTCCAATCACTGCCTCCACCAGTTCCGGAATATCCGCCAGGGCATATTTAAAATTTTCCGGTTTCTTTGCGGCCTCAACCACCGCATCTATCACATGCTGTTGTGGCGGGAAATCCGGTGTGCCCACAGACAGATTATAAATCTTACGCCCCTGGCTCTCCATCTGTGTTTTCTTTTCATTTAAGACCTGAAAAATCCCCTCCTCATAGTCTTTCATACGATCTGCAAATTGTATTTCCATATCTATTCTCCATTCTGGGACGTTGCGCACTCGAACCTTCCCTTATATTTTGTCTTACGCTCCATTCCGAAACATTTATGTGGCGGACGGCGCCTTACTCATATTGTGCCATTACCGCCTGTACATGACGCTGATAGGCCTGTGAAACCTCCTTAGGTGACACAATACAGGCGCCCGCGCCAAGCCCTGTCAGCCAGCCGAAGAACTGTCCGCTGACAGCCACTTTGACCCGCACCGTAAAGTGTTTCTCATCCCGATGCCTCACAGAGACATCTTTGCCAAAGCGGTCGATCACCACCCCGATGAAACGGTTTTCAAAGGCCAATGTCACAACCTCCTCCTGCCCGCCATACATGCCAAAGGTCTTATTGGCATAATCCGCGATATCAAAGCGCTCAAAAAGGGATGCGCCTTCCCGTCTGACACCATTTAGAATCTCAATTTTGCCCATCTTATCCACCCGGAAGTGCTTAATCTTATCCTCCTCCCCGTCATGGGCGATCAGATAGTAATTCTCATCCTTGCAGGTAAGCGCCCAGGGACTGATCTTGTATCTTCTCCCATCCCGCCGCGGCACCAATTCCTTGTCCAGATTCCATTCCAGATACTGAAAAGATATCTGTTCGTTATTTTGTATGGCTCTGTGGATATCGTCCACTATGTAATAGATACTCTCATTGGCCGTCTTCACGCGGTTGGCCACATAGACTTGACGCTGTAACTGCCCCGCCTGCGCTTTGGAAGCCAATTTCTCTATCTTACTGATCAGTTCCCTGGATTTTTTGACCGTCAGAAACCTTGAAGCCTGCACCGTCTCCACAAGCAGCTTCAATTCCGCCAGCTCAAAATCCCTGCCTGCCAGATAGTATCCGCCGCCGCTCTTAGACTTTACAAGAACGATATCATAGCCAAAGTCATTTAACTGCGCAATATCATCATAGATACTCTTCCTCTCCGCCCTAATCTCATAGGCCGCCAGCGCATCAATCAAGGCCTGGGCACTCAGGCAGTGGTCTTCATCGGACTGCTCTGTCAGAATCTTTAATAAATATAGTAACTTTAATTTCTGATTAGGCGACTTAGCCATCCTGCCTCCTTCCTTAACATTAATCGAGCAAAGCTCGATTACGAGATTTGCTTCGCAAACTCAAAAATCCGAAAACTTTCCTATATACTATAAATTCGAGCAAAGCTCGATTGCGAGATCTGCTTCGCAGCCTCGTAAATCCGGAACAATTTCCTATATCATAAAATAGGGGAAAGCCCCTTGCTCTCCCCCGCAAAAATGCCTATATGGTTGTCTGCTGTGCCTCATCCGAACCAGCAGTCTGCGCTGCCTTCGCATCCTTACTTTTACGCCACTTTACACCGATGATACAGGCCACAACCACCAATGCCACAATCAATAAAAAGCACAATAAGTAGGATAAAAATGAGTTTACAAATAAAATCAAATTCGTCATCTGCTTCAACCTTCTCTCTTCCTATATAAAATAACCAGTACAGCCTCAAAACTAGGCCTATTATAGCACGCTTAGTCCCTCATCGTCAAGTAAGACAACGCCATCCGCCGCCGTAGTAGCCAACTTGTCACAACGCTCATTTTCCGGATGTCCGTCATGCCCTTTCACCCAGCAAAATGTAACCTTGTGGGGTTCTTTTGCCTTAAGAAGACGTTCCCAAAGATCTACATTCTTTACAGGCTTCTTTCCGGCCGTCTTCCATCCCCTTTTCAACCAGCTCTCAATCCAATGCTGGTTAAAGGCATCCGTCACATATTTAGAGTCTGACACCAGTGTCACATCGCAGGGCTTTGTGAGAGCTTCCAAACCCACAATCGCCGCCATCAATTCCATACGGTTATTGGTGGTTCTTTTATACCCTGCAGAATACTCCCGCTCATGCAAAATCCCCTTCGGATCCACATATTGCAAAACCACACCATATCCGCCAGGCCCCTCCGGATTGCCCCGGGCCGCCCCATCCGTATAGATTGTTACCTTCATATCATATATTTCCCTTCCTGTCATTCTTCTTCAAAAACAACACATCTACACTGCCAAAATCACAGTCCCCAGCTTCCGCTTTTCAGAAATCTTTCTGCCATCGCCTCCGCTTCCTCCACGATTTTTCGGTCATATCCTAACATTTTAAGAAGTGCAATCGCATTGCGGGAAGATGCCGGTCCCTTGCACAGAAGATAAGGAAAAAAGATATCTTCCTCCTCTATCGTTTCCTCAAAGTGATAATTGTCGTAGACTGCCGCTAAAAGCCTGGTCAGTTCCACATCATGGGTAGCCGCAAAACAGAGGGTGCGCCCCCCGGCAAGCACTTTCATGATCTGGGTGGAAGCCGCAATCCGCTCCACCGTATTGGTGCCTCGAAGCACCTCATCCACAAAACAAAGCACCGGTCCCGCATCCTTTCGCATGGCCTGCTCCAATATCCGCTTTATGGATTTGATTTCCACCATATAATAACTGTCGCCGCCCGTCAGATCATCCTGCAGAGACATGGAAGAATAAATCCGAAAAAAAGGCGCCTCATAATCACTCGCCGGACAGGTATGAATGGTCTGTGAGAGTACCCCTGCAACTGCCACCGCCCGCAGAAACGTAGACTTACCGGAAGCATTTGACCCTGTTAAAAGGACGCCTCTTGTGACCGACAAAGAATTTTTGACAGGATCTGCCAAAAGGGGATGATAGAGATTCTCCACACGCAGGAAAATATCTTTCCGCTCATCATAATGCAGCTTCGGTACACAATACGCCCCTGACAGACTCGTCCGATAAGCGCCCACCACCACATCTGTCTCAATTTCTCCCAATATGGTAATCATCTCGTCCACTTCGTCCATATGCCCCCGCAGGGCCGCAAGCGCCCTGTTAAACTGTATCAAATCCAGATAAAAAAGCATCCGAAGATAATCAAGTACCACTTCCAGGGGATTGCCGTTTCCTTTTTCCGCCGAGATGACCAAATAGGAATTTCGAAGAAAGCCCTTTAACTGCTGACAGCACTCCCGTAATCTGTTTAGCTTGCCCGAAAGCGGCTGTAACTGCTCCCGGCCCATCTCCTCTGCACAGGCAATCAGCCTGCGGATATATCGAAAGCTGCTGATATAGGGTTCTATTTCTTTGTATTCTTTAAAGTAACTAATCAGATTATGACACAGTACAATTAACAGCACTACCATACCTGCCGGCAGAGAATAGAACATCATACCAAAGCCCGCCAGAGCCGCCAGATCATATAGCAGATAGACGCCGTTCTTTCTCTCACCCAGAGATTCCAGATTATCCAGGTACTCATAGATGGAATACCGTCTCATCCTTCCCAGGCGATAAAAAATGCCCTGTACTTTCCGCCGCTCCGGCTCATGCTCCATAAAGAAGACAATCCGCCGCTCCATATCCGCCATCTGCTCTATATCGTCCACCGGCGTGCGAAGCCTGTAATACAGATATTCATCCCCCGCCGCACTGCTAGACGTATTCATACGCTCATAGATCTCATTCAGGTGCAGATCATTCCACGTAATATCATCAATCTGCCCCTGGCAGCGATGCTTGCTATAGTACATGCTGATATGATCTAGTTCTTCCGCGCCGTAAGTCCGGTCAGGTTCCCTGCCATAACTTTGATACAGCTTCTCCAACATCCTTTTTTGAAAGGTTCTGCTGTCAATATATTCTTTCCCCATGAAAAGCACGACCAAAAGTACAATCACGCCTGCCAAAAACAAAGCATCCATATTTACCTGAGACTTAGAATAATCTCATTCGCCTTTCTATAGATTTCTTCTACATCATACGCTTTCGTAAACTGCCCGTTCTCATACAAAATCCGGCCCTGTATCATGGTCATCTTCACATTCTGCTTACTCCCGCTGTAGACAAGATTCTTCGGAATATTATTAAGCGGCTGCATATTAGGCTGGTGCAAGTCTATCAGGATGATATCCGCTTGCTTTCCCTTGGCAAGAACATCCGTATCCGGCAGATTCATGGCTTTAGAGCCGCCCACCGTGGCCATCTTTAAGACTTCCCAGGCATCTACCGCAGATGCATCCTGTTCACGCAGTTTGGCCAGTCCTGTGACCAAAAACATTTCCCGGAACATATCCAGACAGTTATTGCTGGCTGGACCGTCCGTTCCAATCGCCACATTGATACCTCTTTTCAAATACGCTGAAATAGGCGCAATGCCGCTGGCCAGTTTGGTATTGGAACCCGGATTAGTCACCACACTAAGTCCCCTGTTCTGAAAAATATCCATATCTTCCTCATCCAGGTAAACGCAGTGGTATCCCCCGCCGCCATAATCAAACATCCCCAGAGAATCCAGGAATTTCACCGGAGACATACCATAACGTTCTTTACAACCCTCCACTTCCGCCTGGGTTTCTGACAAATGGGTAAAAACCGGCGCCTGGTATTTATGGGCCAACGCGGCTACACTTTCCAGAAGTTCTCTTGAACAGGTGTACTCCGCATGAAATCCGATAAAATAGCTAAGGAGCGGATTGTCATGATTCAGGTTCTGATACATGCGTTCCGTCAATTCCAGAGACTGGCTGAAATTATTCTGGCCGCTGACCTGTACACAGCGCATCCCCATATCCACACAAGCCTGGGCGATGGTTTCCGGTGTCAGGTACATATCAAAGATTGCAGTGACACCGCTGGTCAGATATTCCAAAACCGCCAGCTTCGTCAGATGATAAATCATCTCACCGTCCATCTTGGCTTCTATCGGAAAAACCTGTTTGTTCAGCCAATCAGAAAGCGGCATATCGTCCGCATACGATCGAAGAAGTGTCATACCCGAATGGGTATGGGCATTCTTAAAGCCCGGCATCAAAAGATTACCTGCACAATCAATCTCCCTGTCCCAAACAATGCTTTCAAGCGACAGCTCCTGATAAACCGCGTCCACATCGCTGCCGTCGCCCACATAGAGGATTTTTTGATTCTGTACCCAGAGTTCTCCCTCTATCAGCTGTTCATCCTGCATGGTCAATATTTTTGCATTATAAAATCTGATATTCATAATTTCCTTCCCTTTTATCCCAAATTAGCCGGGCCAAAACCATCCGGCAGACATTCCTGAAGCGTCATACACCTGTACTCTTCCGGTGATTTGGCAACGATAATCAAAAAAGCCGCCGGATTACAAAATTCCATCATCACCTGCCTGCATACACCGCAGGGATAGGCAAACTGCGTAATCTCTTCGCCGGCCGGACTGCCTGTTATGGCAATTGCCAAAAATCCCCTGTTTCCCTCACTGACTGCCTTAAAAAAAGCAGTCCGCTCAGCACAGATTGTAGGCGAATAAGCCGCATTTTCAATATTACAGCCAGAAAAGACCTGTCCGTCTTCCGACAAAAGTGCCGCTCCCACCTGATAATGAGAATAAGGAGAATATGCCTTTTTCCGCGCAGCAATAGCCCTCGTAATCAAATTCCGAATCTTTTCCTCTGAAATCATAGCCTCACTCCCCTGCGTCTATTGTATCATATACAAAGCGCACTCCCTCCCCATGAAGGGCGAGGCAATGCGCTTTTGCTTCTTAAAGAACCGTCCCAAACTTTGTGATTGACTCCACCAACAGTTTCTCAAACTTCGGCGCCACCGCATTAGCGGCCTCCTGCACTTCCTCATGGGTGAGCGGCGCGCTGTTCATCCCCGCCGCCAAATTGCTGACACAAGAGACACCGCAGATCTTCATCCCCATATGATTTGCCGCAATAGCCTCCACCACAGTACTCATGCCCACAGCACTTGCCCCCATCTTATGAAGCATCTGTATCTCGGCAGGAGATTCAAAAGAGGGGCCCGTAAGCTGCGCATACACGCCTTCAAACAGCTCAATATCGTTATCTTTAGCCGTTTTCCTGATAATCTCCTGTAAATCCTCATCATAAACATGAGACATATCCGGAAATCTGGTCCCCAGCTCATCAATATTAGGACCAATCAAAGGATTTGGTGCAAAAAGTGAGATATGGTCTTGAATCAGCATCAGACTTCCCGCATGAAAAGACGGATTAATACCGCCGGATGCGTTGGTCAAAAACAATATCTTCGCCCCCATCATTTTCATCAATCTTGCCGGCAGTACCACATCAGTGATCGGATATCCTTCATAATAATGTACCCGTCCCTGCATCAGTACTACGGGAAGCTCATTGATATAGCCAAAGATAAACTTCCCAGCATGTCCCGGCACGGTGGATACCGGAAAGCCCTCAATCTCGCTGTAGGGAAGTTCTGCCTTCACATCCACCACTTTCGCAAAATTTCCAAGCCCGGAGCCGAGCACCACCGCTATCTTTGGCTCGAAATCAATTTTTTCTTTGTAACACGCATAACATTTTAAAAGTTTTTCGTATACTGGATTCATCTACTTACCGCCTTTCTGTTGATACTCTAATGATTATAACATCCCACCCTTGTCTCCGCAATCAATTCTTCCCGTACCTAAGCGGCTTTGCCGCCATCCTGTTAAAAAAGGTAAAACAGGGCAAGGCCCAGCACCGAAAAATTAAACATTCCGACGCTGAACCCACAGACCCGCACACCCACTATTGTCATCCCTATTCTTCTTGTACGTTCCTGCGTCTTCTGTTGCCTCTCCTCTAGTATACCATAAAATATCACAGAAGCCGTAAAACCGCAATCGTTAAATAATAATGCACACCATACCGCCATTGCTGTCATTGACAATCTTCTGCATGGTCTCCTGTAATTTCGCCTGGCTCTCCTCGTTGATCATGGAAATCTTGCCGGTGATACCGTCATTGACTAACTGCTCCACTGTCTTTCCAAAAATATTGGTCTCCCAGATGCCTTCCTCACTGGTGCCCGTATCAGAAATATACTGAATCAAATCCCTGGCCTGTTCCTCTGTGCCCACAATGGGTGAAATCTCCGTTTCGATACTGGCTTTGATCATATGAATGCTGGGACTCTCCGCCTTTATTTTCACGCCGAACTTATTTCCCTGTTTGATCAGTTCCGGTTTCTCTAGCACAATCTCTTCACGGTCCGGCATCACCACACCATATCCCTTATACCGTACCGCTTCTAAGGCATGGAGAACTTTCACATACTCCCGCTTCATCTTCGCCATCTCACGCAGGGTTGCAAGAAGCTGGTATTCACTTCCGATCGTCTCTCCAACCAAGTCACTTAACATTTCATAGTAGTAGGCGTCGTCCACATCCAGAATAATCCGCACACTGCCATCTGACATATTCACGCCGTCAAGCTTGCACTTTTTAATGTATTCGCTCTCCATCACAAAATGATCTGCCGTGATATCCCGTATATTGTTCAGGTCTGTCATCAACTGTTTGATCTGCAGAATAATGTCTTTCTTCATCTTATGATCACAGGAAAGCATTTCCACCCACTTGGGCATATAAAACTCAATCATGGTAAGTGGAAATTCATAGAGAATGTTTTCCATAATGTGATTGATGTCTTCTTTTTTCAGCTGTTCACAGTTTACCGGCATGACGGTCACCTGATATTTCTCACTGATCTCATCCGCCAGCGTCCTGGTCTCTTCCGCATATGGTTTTGCAGAATTTAAAAGCACAATAAAAGGTTTCCCAAGGGCCTGCAGTTCTTTGATGGTACGTTCCTCCGCATCTAAGAAGTTTTCTCTGGCAAGTTCCCCAAAAGAACCGTCACAGGTCACCACAATCCCGATGGTGGAATGATCTTTGATCACCTTTCTCGTACCAATCTCCGCTGCTTTTGTAAAGGGAATCTCTTCCACCGACCAGGGCGTCTTGACCATACGCTCCGCATCTTTTTCCATATGGCCCGCGGCGCCCTCCACCATATATCCCACGCAGTCAATCAAACGCACATCTACATCGATGTCCGTCCCCAATTTAACATGGGCCGCCTCCTTAGGGATAAACTTAGGCTCTGTGGTTGTGATGGTCTTGCCGCCCGCACTCTGGGGCATTTCATCCTGGGCACGTTCCTTTTCATGCTCATCTTCCATATAAGGAAGGACCAACAGATTCATAAACCGTTTGATAAAGGTAGACTTACCTGTCCTGACAGGGCCCACCACACCCAGATAGATTTCTCCTCCCGTTCTAAGCTGTATATCTTTATACAGGTCATATGTATTATTCTGTAATAAATCCATAAAAAAACCTCCTGCATATACTGGTAAATGTATATGCAGAAGGATTCTTGGCTATGCCGCCTACTGGGCAAGTTTATGGAAAATAATGCAGTTTGGCTGATTCACTTTCACCTCTTTGCCGTTCATAACCAGCAGCCCGTTTTTTAAATCCACGGTAAAGAAGGTCATGGTATTTGACTCATGATTCAAAGATACCAAATGCTTATTGTCCGGGAAAAGAATCGCATCCTTGGGATAATCCCCGCTGATTGGCAGACAGAATATCTTCGTAAGCATCCCGGTCTTCTGATCGATCTTATAGACAATGGCACTGTTATCGCCCGCATTGGAACTGGTCAGATACTTGAAATCCTCTGAAATATTCAGAGCACTGGCCGCAGAACCGCCCGCATGGTAATCGTTTAATGTGGAAATTGTCTGTATCTTCTCAAATTCCGGATTCCCGCCTATTTCCTCATAAGTATAGACATCAATATAATTCTTCAGTTCGTGTACAATATAAAGAATTCTGCCGTCTTTGGAAAACTTCAGATGGCGGGGCGCAGATTCCTGTTCACTGCGAATCATATCGATGGGTTTGAGCTTTCCATTTACATGATCCACCCGATATACGTTCACATGATCAAGTCCTAAGTCTGCGGCACACAGATAATGATTGTCCCTGGTCATCTTCACACAGTTCACATGGGGACGGAAATTACGCTCTGCAATACTCCCAAGTCCCTTATGATAGACTTCATCGGTAATCTCTCCGATACCGCCGTCCTCTTGCAGACGAAGTACCGTAATCTTACCATCATGATATCCGCCCACAAAAAGAAGCTTATCCTCATAATCCGTAGACAGATAACACCCTCTCATCCCATTGATGGAGCCTTCGTTGATCACATCCAAATCGCCGTTTTTCAAAATCTTGTAGGCCTCTACCCCAAAATCAGTGATGGAATAAAGATACTTTTGATTGTGGGAGATAGTTATATAGGAAGAATTGGTTATTTTTACCTGATTCTTCTCCATCATTCTGCCGTTCTTTACATCCACATCATAAATCCTAATCCCATATTTATCCGCCTTCCCCACTGTGTAGGTAGACACATATGCAACATATTTATCCTCGCTCATCTCTATCCCTCTTTGCTGCTTTCCATCTAAAATATTTTCTACTACTCCTTTACCCTGTCAAGCTATTTCATATCACCTGCCTGTCAACTGTCATCATTATTATAGCAGTGAATCAAAAAGATGTAAAGCCTAACCGAATTTCACAAGTTTCGCATTATTTGCAATATTTTGTAATTTCCCATTGACATACCTCTACATTCTTGTATAATGGGATTCAGTGCATGTTTAGCTTTAGTAAACTTTTAGTTTATTTTTACTGAATTAGGGAGACATAATGGACACAAATACCACCCGGATGGATCTGGGAAACAAAATCAAAGAACTCCGAAATAAAAAGGGGCTGACACAGGAAGAACTGGCAGACCGCTGTGAGCTTTCAAAGGGCTTTATCAGCCAGCTGGAAAACGATGTGACATCGCCTTCCATCGCCACACTGATGGATATTTTACAATGTCTTGGCTCCAATCTGAAAGACTTCTTCAACGACGCAGACGATGAGCAGATCGTTTTTGGCAAAGACGATTTTTTTGAAAAAGTGGATACGGAACTCCACAACAAAATAGAGTGGATTATTCCCAATGCACAGAAAAATATGATGGAACCTATCCGGGTTACTCTGGAGGCGGACGGTTCCACGTATCCTGATCAGCCCCATGAAGGGGAAGAATTCGGCTATATCCTCTCCGGCTCTGTCACCATCATTGTGGGAAACCGCAGCATCAAGGCCAAAAAGGGAGAGGCCTTCTATTTCACGCCGGATTCGGAGCACTATATTAAAGCAGGCGGCAAGAGCGGCGCCGTATTTTTATGGATCAGCACACCGCCCAATTTTTGAAATACCCCCAAGATTATATTATACACAGGAGGGACTTACCCCATGGAAAAAGAATTAATCCAACTGGTTGACATCTCTAAATCCTTTGACGGACAAATGATTCTGGACGGGTTGAATCTGAACATACATGAAAACGAGTTTGTCACGCTGCTTGGTCCCAGCGGTTGTGGAAAAACCACCACACTGCGTATCCTGGGAGGCTTTACCAATCCTGACACCGGCAAGATCATCTTTGACGGCGCAGATATCACGAAGATTCCGCCGAATAAAAGGCAGTTAAATACTGTCTTTCAAAAATATGCCCTGTTTACCCATATGACAATTGCAGAAAATATTGCCTTCGGTCTGAAAATAAAGAAAAAATCCAAAAGCTACATAGAGGATAAGATTCGTTATGCCCTGAAACTTGTGAATCTGGAAGATTATGGGAACCGTATGCCCGGTTCCTTAAGCGGCGGCCAGCAGCAACGTATTGCCATTGCCCGCGCCATTGTCAACGAACCCAAGGTCCTTCTTCTGGATGAGCCCCTAGGCGCCCTTGATCTCAAGCTGCGCCAGGAAATGCAGTACGAGCTGATTCGTATGAAAAATGAGCTGGGAATCACCTTCGTCTATGTCACCCATGACCAGGAGGAAGCCCTTACCATGTCCGACACCATCGTCGTCATGAATCAAGGATATATCCAGCAGATTGGCTCTCCGGAATCCATCTATAATGAGCCGGAAAATGCTTTTGTAGCGGACTTTATCGGGGACAGCAATATCATTCCCGCCACCATGATAGAAGATAAATTGGTAAACATCCTAGGGACCCGCTTTGCCTGCGTAGACACAGGCTTTGGCCGCAACAAACCGGTAGATGTGGTCATTCGTCCGGAAGATGTCAATCTGGTAGAACCTTCTAAAGGCACTATCCAAGGCGTGGTCACCCATCTGATTTTTAAGGGTGTCCACTATGAGATGGAAGTGATGGCGGCCGGCTTTGAGTGGCTGGTTCACTCCACTACCCTGTTCCCTGTAGGAAAAGAGGTTGGCATCCAGGTAGACCCCTTTAACATCCAGATTATGAACAAACCGGAATCCGAAGATGAGGAGGCTGTGGCAATTGACATCTAAAAACAAATGGCTCTCTACTCCCTATGTGCTGTGGTCAGTTATGTTCATCATCATTCCGCTGTGTATGATCTTCTACTACGGCCTAACCGATAAGACAGGTGCTTTCACGCTGGAAAATATCACGGCAATCGCCACCGCGGAACACGCAAAAGCGCTGTGGCTTTCATTGCTTTTATCCCTGATCAGCACCCTGATCTGCTTTTTGCTGGCTTATCCGCTTGCCATGATTTTGTCCAATATGAAAGTGAACCAGCACAGTTTTATTATCTTGATTTTTATCCTGCCTATGTGGATGAACTTTTTACTCCGCACCCTCGCATGGCAGACCTTATTAGAAAAAAGCGGTGTCATTAACAGTATACTGAATATATTACATCTGCCAAACATCAATATCATTAACACACCCTACGCAATCATTCTGGGCATGGTATATAACTTCCTGCCTTTTATGGTACTGCCACTCTACAATGTGTTATCCAAGATTGATGAAAACGTATTAGATGCCTCAAGAGACCTTGGCGCCGGTAGTGTACATACTTTTTTCCGCATTATTCTGCCCCTGTCCATACCTGGCATCATCAGCGGCATCACCATGGTATTTGTACCGGCACTTACCACCTTTGTGATCAGCACTCTGCTGGGCGGCAGTAAGATTTTGTTGATCGGCAATGTGATTGAACAGGAATTTACCCAGGCTTCCAACTGGCATTTGGGCAGCGGTCTCTCTATCGTGCTGATGATTTTCATCATCCTCAACATGATTGCATCCACTGTTTTTGATAAAGAAGGAGAGGGGGCTATGCTATGAAAAATACTGCGAAAAATATTTACACTGCTCTCATCTTCCTTTTTTTATATGCCCCCATTGCAACGTTAATCGTGCTGTCCTTTAACGCCAGCAAAACGCGGTCTAAATGGGGCGGATTTACCTTCAAATGGTACGCTTCTCTTTTTCAAAATGAGGAGATATTGGAGGCGCTTGGCAACACTCTGCTGATTGCATTTATCTCCGCTTTTGCAGCTACCGTCATCGGCACGGTCGCCTGCATAGCCATGAACAGCATGAAAAAGGGAGCCCGCACGCTGCTGATGGGGATTACGAACATTCCCATGCTAAACGCAGAGATCGTCACTGGCATTTCTTTGATGCTCCTTTTTATCAGCATGGGGCTGCGCTTTGGCCTGGGCACAATACTTTTATCACATATTACTTTTAATATTCCCTATGTGATCTTAAGTATCATGCCGCGTATGAAACAGCTGAATCCCAGTACATACGAGGCGGCACTGGACCTGGGGGCCTCCCATACGACAGCCTTTTTTAAAGTGGTTTTCCCGGACCTTCTGCCAGGTATCCTTTCCGGTTTCCTGATGGCTTTCACCATGTCCCTGGATGATTTTATCATTACCCACTTTACCAAAGGAGCTGGCGTTGATACCTTATCCACTAAGATTTATACAGAAGTAAAAAAAGGAATCAAACCGGAAATGTATGCATTGTCCACACTCATCTTTGTGACAGTCCTGGTTTTACTACTACTGGTAAATATGGCCCCTGCAAAAAATAAATCACAAAAGAATCCAGAAAAAGCAATTTGAAACGGAGGAAATTATGAAAAATAAAATTTGTCCTATTATGTTCCTTGTTTTATCCCTATCCTTACCTGTGGTTCTCACTGGCTGCGGCTCCTCTAAGGGCGGTGAAAACGGCGAAGTCATCGTTTATAACTGGGGCGAATATCTCGATCCGGATACTCTGGAACTGTTCGAAGAAGAAACCGGTATCAAAGTTGTCTATGATGAATTCGAGACCAACGAAATCATGTATCCCAAAGTTGAATCCGGCGCTGCTTCCTACGATGTGGTATGTCCCTCCGATTATATGATCAGTAAGATGATTGAAAATGATATGCTTTTCCCCCTCAACTTTGACAACATACCCAACGCCAAAAAGAATATTGGCGCACAGTACTTTGAACAGTCCAAAGCTTTTGATCCTGGCAACCAATACGCCGTTCCTTACTGCTGGGGGACTGTAGGCATCCTTTACAACAAGACTATGGTGGAAGAACCCATTTCAAGCTGGGCACAGCTTTGGGATGAAAAATATGCCGATAACATTCTCATGCAGGATTCCGTGCGTGACGCCTTTATGGTGGCCCAGAAAAAGAATGGCTTTTCCATGAATACGTTGGATGCCTCTGAACTGGACACCGCCAAAAACGACCTGATTGAACAAAAGCCGCTGGTGCAGGCTTATGTCATCGATCAGGTACGGGATAAGATGATTGGCGGGGAGGCTGCCATCGGTGTGATCTACTCCGGAGAAGCCATCTACACCCAGCGTGAAAATCCCGATTTGGAATATGTTATTCCAAAGGAAGGTACTAATGTCTGGATTGATTCCTGGGTGATTTTGAAGGATGCCCCCAATAAAGAAAACGCTGAGAAATTCATAGATTTCATGTGCCGCGATGACATTGCTCTTAAAAACTTTGAGTACATAACTTACTCCACTCCCAATGATGCAGCCCGTGCCTTGATTGAAGATGAGAGCATCAAAAACTCTCCCATCGCTTTTCCGGATTTGTCCCAATATGAAAATCTGGAAACTTATATCTATCTGGGCGAAGAAGGAGATTCCCTCTATAACACCCTTTGGAAGGAAGTAAAATCCAACTAAAAATCCATAAAAAGGTCCTGCACAGACACTGTTGTCCATGCAGGACCCTTCACTTTGCAGCATACAGAACACAGAAATCCGCAGTCAAGGCCGCAAGAAGCGGTTTATAGATTCTGGAAAGCGCTGTTCATAGCATAGGCGGTATCCTTATCACACATGATAAAAAAGATCACATCCCCACGGCTTTCAATTAATGTCGTCTCCGCGCTGACACAGACCCATTTATCGGGATTGGCATTCTCCTTAAGAGCCTGCTTCACCGTATCCACATCTCCCGCTTCCACACGCAAAAGCACACACTGATAAGCCACGGATGACATCATCGGCATAGACACCACGCCCTCTTTATAGGTAATCTCGTCTGTTCCCAGAACGGATACCTTCATCTCATCCGTCAGCTCATAAGTCTCATAACTGTCAAGCACATCTCTGAAATCCTGGTCCAGATCTGCATTTTCATACAAAGAAGCCATAATCTCACTAAGGCTCCCCTCCAAATTATCCGCAGAAGCGCCTTGTGCGCCACAGGCACAGCAGACCAATCCTGTCAATACAATCATCACACCCACTACCAATCGTTTCTTCATTCTTCTTTTCATAATATTTCCTCCTAATTCAATCCTGATACCAGTATCCCCTGTATCAGCACAGCTACTCAACTTCCTTTCTTGTCTGCAAGAAGGGGTTTGATCGTCTTATAAATTTTGCTTGATTTCTTATTATCCTTACTGGGATACTTTTTCATCAGCGCATTGCTGATACCCTGCTTTGTCTTATACTGCTGCATAATCTTCTGAATTTCATCTACATCCACATCTTCCTCTTCTTTCAGAAGCTCTTTTAATTTGGCTCTTGTTTCCTCCACCTCCTGGGTATGACTGCGCCCTGTGATATCCGCAATCAAGGTCACATTCACATTGCGGCTTTTCCAGTAACCGCTCAAAATCTCAAATCCCTTGTCTTTACTCACGATAAAATACTGCTCCGCACTCTTATTAGCGATCAGAAAACCCAGTTGCGTAGCAAGCTGAAAATCCAGCGCGTTCTTACTCCCCACCTCTACTTTACAAAACTCAATGGCCGCCTGGGATTCTATAATCCGTCGATGCTGGTCAAAGGTGATACTGTCCGCATTTTTACTGTAAAAAATGCACACTCTATCCTCTTTGCCAAGCTTATGAATGCCATCCAAGCCATCTTTTTTTACATTTTCAAAATCTACTAAATAATAGCTCATCCGCTTCCTCTCTCATTCTTTCCCTGTACCCAGTTTGTCCCGGAAAAAGGCAATAATCCGCTGCCAAATCTCCTCCTGGAAAAACCGGACGTCCGCATGGTCCGCATCCTCTAAGACGAGCAGTCTCACATCTGCACCTGCCGCTTCCAGCTTATCGTGCAAAAGTTCTCCCTGTGTAAAAGGTACTGTCTTATCCTGTCTGCCATGTATGATCATAAAAGGCGGCGCGTCCTTTGTCACATAAGTAACCGGGCAGATTTTCTCCGCCTCCTCCTTATACAAGGCCACATTTTTACCAAACAGCAAAGATTCCGGTGTAGCTGCCGCCTTCTCCGCTGACGGATAAGAAAAGACTGTCACATCTGCAGGCGGATACCAGGGACAGGCCGCCTGTACCTTGCTGGAAAACTCTGTAAATGCACCCACATCATATGCCTTGTCATCCACCAAAGCTGCCATCGCTGTCAGGTAACCGCCCGCAGACTCTCCCATTACCCCAAAATGCTCCACGTCAATATGAAAACGTTCACTGTGTGCTTTCAGATAGCGAATACCGGCCTTCACATCCTGAAGCTGTATTGGAAAAGGTCCCTCATTGGTGGTACGATACTCCACGCTGGCTGCCACAAAGCCGCTCCTTGCAAGCTGAGACAGATAAGCCAGATGAGCCGACCTGTCCATGACTGCCCAGGCACCACCGCAGATCCAGACGATACAAGGGTACTTTCTGGTGTTATCTTCCGGATATATAATATCCATTTTCAAGTCCCTTCTCGTATGCCCAAACCAGGTATCCACCTGGGCAAAAGTAACATCCGACACCACCGTGTAAATGGGCGCCTCCACTTTGATCTTAAGAGTTTCTTTCATTCTTCACCTCATTTCTGCGCTTTCCTTTGCGCATCACTATTTTTCAATCTTTTTCCTTCTTCTTGTCTCATCAACCCCTTTAGACACTGCTTCGTATCTTCTCAGGCGGCATCCACTGTATCATAATCTTATCCAGTTTTTCCTGCTCAATGGGTTTTGCAAGAAAATCATCAAAACCGGCCGCTAAATAGTTTTCTCTGGCTCCCATGATTGCATTGGCTGTCAACATGATGACCGGCGTATCCGCACACCGGTTATCCTGCATCTGCTTCATCCTGCTCATCGTCTCCATCCCATCCATCTCCGGCATCATATGGTCCAGGAAAATCATGTCATAATGCTTCCTTTGAATCTCTTCCAGACACTCTTTTCCACTCCCCACATCTTTAATCCGCACTCTCGTCTGTTTCAACAGACCACAGAACACCTTCCTGTTCACACGATTATCGTCCACTAGCAGAATCTCCCCTTCCGGCGCCGTAAAGCTCGTCTGATAGACATATTCAACGGCTGCCTTTCTGGCACGCTCCTGGAAACTGCCAATAGGTTCCTTCTCAATAATCCGCTGACGCAAATCAAAACTGAAACTGCTCCCCTTCCCATAGACACTCTCTACTTTCAGATCGGCACCCATCAATTTCAATATCCGTGCCGAGATATTCATGCCAAGACCAGTTCCCTCGATGTACCGGTTCTTCATTTCATCAAAACGTTCAAAGGCCATGAATAATTTGGACATATTCTCCTGTCTGATTCCCATTCCCGTATCTTTTACCATAAAATGCAGGATAACAGTGTCCTCTTCTATTTTTCCAGCCAATGTAAACGTAACCGTACCCTTTTCGGTATATTTCACTGCATTACTCAAGAAATTGCTGATTACCTGTCTGATACGGATATCATCCCCATAAAGTTTCGACGGCAGTTTCGGGTCTACCACGATTTCAAATTTTAATCCCTTCTCCTGGGTTCGAAGAGAGAACATATTAAACAGATCATTCAACATACTGTTCAGCTCATATTCCGCCGGAATAATCTCCAATTTACCGGACTCTATCTTGGAAAAATCCAAAATATCATTGATGATTCCCAGCAAAGTCTGCGCCGAGGACCTAATATCCATGGAATATTTCTTGATTTCCGGCTCCTTGGACTCCCGTAACACCATCTCATTCATTCCAAGGACCGCATTGATCGGGGTACGAATCTCATGGGACATCCTGGCCAGGAATTCCGATTTTGCCTTGTTTGCATTCTCCGCATTCGCTTTCAAAGTCTGCATCTGCTGAAGCTGCATTTTATTCTCCGTCACATCCATAAACACAATCGCATAACCGGCCAAAATCCTTTTGTTCCATATCTTATTGACATGAACTTCAAAACTGTGGTTGCCATTATTGTACTCAAAATTATTCTTGTCAGCTAAAATGTCTTTTAATCTCTTCTCACTTACACTGTCACCTTTTTTATAGCTGGACAATACATGAAACAGTTCTTCCGCCTTATCGTTCGCCTCTATAAATCCTCCGTTCGCATCCAGAATCAACACCGCTTCATCCATAGACTTGATAACTTCCTCATGAGCCGAGATAGACAAGTCAAAAACATGATAAAAAATTATTACAATCCCAAATCCCAAAATCCCAATTGCCTCAAATCCCGGAACCACATCAAAACCATCAATCACCCGGCTCAAGCTTAAGACCAGACCAATAATGGGGAACAAGCAACATATGCCCAAGGTCAGGACGTTAAGTTTCATACGCCCTTTCTTTGACCTTCTATTCGCATACATGGTAATGAGAAAACACCCCATCAGCTGGATAATCAGCTGAATCAGGAAAATATAATAAAATGGTCCCCTCCCCAAGACAAGATGAGGTACTATGCCATCCGTTACAAAGGAAACCGTATTATAGTACATATTGGTGTGTTTGTATCCCCAGATACATAAAAGTGCAACCCCGTCCAGTCCAAACATCAGCGCTTCCAGCTTTCTTGGAACACTATACCCGCAATATCTGACTACAAATACAAATAAAAAGGTGGTTATGAACGCTCCACCCAGATATTCCATACGTACAGCTACCATAGCCTCACCGATATCCTGGGAAACAAGCTCCAATAAATAACCTGCATTTTGAATCGCTCCCAGAAACCCGATACACAGCATCAGCTTAGACAGACCGCTCTCACGCTGTCTCATCATAAGTATCACAAAAAAAATACAGCCCAGAACCATAAAGATCTGGTAAATTACCAAAGCATTAAACATCTTCTCTTCCTGCTTGCCTGTCAACTATCTATTGCATAACTACTTTGTTTTTACTTGATATAGCCTTCCACCCTAGATGCATGATTACCGCAAATAAGATTCTCGTAACTTTTGAAAAGCATCTACACTTCCGGACAGGAAATATTCTGTATACCAACCGTCCAGATTATCTTCAACACCCTCAAACTTTCTCATCTATCATATCATAATTTTCTGGAATAATAAACCACTTTCCTGTCTTAGCCTCTCCCTCAATCGACACAGGAATCTTTGATTTTACAGCGTTTTCAAGATGTTTGAATACTATGTGAAGGTTATCAACTCGATTTATCTGCGTTTAACTTGCACTATCTTATTTTATAACGAACTTGAATTTTCTTGTCTATCATGTTATATTATAGGCATAAAGGAAGCAGCCGCCCACAAAGTGGTTGACCTCCGTATCAGCTTATAAGCCTACCCGACGACCAAGTACAAGGTAGGCTTATTTATTTTCGCTTGTTGTTCCTATCTATGTAGGCAAGCAATGCGACAAGAAACGTTCCGAATAGTATTAACAAAGTTAAAACTTCGTAGGTACTCATCTGCACCACCTCCCTTCTTTTTCAAGTTAGGGAGGCTACCACCTTGCAACACGATTACTCCTTTGCCAAATTATAACACGGACACTTCTATACGACAAGATATTTTAAATTTCTTGCTTTATCAGATTTTATCGTTATTTTCCCGCTTTTTTAAATTGTGTCAATATTTTTAAAATCGGTTACTATATGGTTACTACGAACTCAAATTATCTCGAATTATCTTAAACGCCATAAACACAAAAACCCCAGAACCCGCGCAGTTTCAGGCTGTTCTCGCTTTTCGTTATGGCGGAAGCGCAAAATGCCTCTGTATTGCACCAACCACCGATTTTCAGCAAAAATGCGTCTGTATTGTGTGTAAAAACGCCGCAATTCATATGAATCTCGGCGTTTTCTCTGTCTTTTGTATGCTATTTTTGTAATTTTTAGCTTAATTCAATCAAAATTTGCCCGCCTTCGCCGCTTCCTCTATCGAAACTGCCACAGCCACCGTAGCGCCTACCATCGGATTATTACCCATACCAATCAGGCCCATCATTTCCACGTGTGCCGGCACAGAAGAAGAACCTGCAAACTGTGCATCAGAGTGCATACGGCCTAAAGTATCCGTAAATCCATAAGATGCAGGACCTGCAGCCATGTTATCCGGATGAAGTGTACGTCCCGTACCACCACCGGATGCCACGGAGAAGTACTTCTTATTAGCCTCAGTTCTCTCCTTCTTATATGTACCTGCTACAGGATGCTGGAATCTTGTGGGATTGGTGGAGTTACCGGTAATAGATACATCCACGTTCTCTTTCCACATAATCGCTACGCCTTCCGGAACGGAATTCGCACCATAGCAGTTTACTTTAGAACGAAGACCTTCTGAATATGCAATTCTGTCAACTTCCTTCACTTCATTGGTGTAAGGATCATATTCTGTCTCCACAAAGGTAAAACCATTGATTCTGGAGATTATCTTAGCAGCATCTTTTCCAAGACCATTTAAGATAACACGTAAAGGTTTCTGGCGAACCTTGTTCGCTTTCTCAGCGATACCAATTGCACCCTCTGCTGCTGCAAAGGACTCATGACCTGCCAGAAAAGCAAAGCAGTCTGTCTCTTCCTCAAGTAACATCTTGCCTAAATTACCATGGCCAAGACCAACCTTACGGGTATCTGCAACAGAACCAGGAATACAGAAAGCCTGTAATCCTTCACCGATTGCTGCAGCTGCATCAGCAGCTTTCTTACATTCTTTCTTAATTGCAATGGCAGCGCCTACAGTGTAAGCCCAGCATGCATTCTCAAAACAGATGGGCTGAATCTTTTTTACCTGTTCATATACATCCAGACCAGCATCTTTCGTGATTTTTTCAGCTTCTTCAATAGAAGAAATGCCATAACTATTCAACACGGAATTGATCTTATCAATTCGTCTTTCATATGATTCAAATAAAGCCATCTTATCTTAATCCTCCTGTTTGTATTAA